>JAEEGK010002066.1_pt1 | contig 50223 bp, 38 predicted proteins | sample 8958771 | NCBI WGS metagenome assembly JAEEGK01 (sample SAMN16246547, study PRJNA631951) | gut metagenome | biome: gut microbiome; feature: rumen; material: SC-attached | host: Bos | place: Iran: Karaj | collected 2018-10 | reverse complement strand
AACCGGGCAGGAAGGCTTCGAGGCCGAACACTTCGACGATGAGACCACCCTTGGTGCGGCTCTTGACGTAACCGTTGACGATTTCGCCACTTTCGTAAGCTTCGTTGACGCGATCCCACGACTTGAGCAGCTGGGCTTTCTTGTGAGACAGGATGAGTTGGCCGTTAGGACCTTCTTGGTTCTCAACGTAGACTTCCACCTTGTCGCCCACCTTCAGGTTGGGGTTGGTGCGGAATTCAGCAACAGGGATAACACCATCCGACTTGAAGCCGATGTTGACGACCACTTCGCGCTCGGTGATGGCCACCACGGTGCCTTCGATGACCTCATGGTCAGCGATTTGGTTCATGGTACCAGCATAACGCTCTTCAAGGTTCTTGCGTTCGTCAGCCGAATAGTTGTCGAACTTCTTGTGCGATGAGGTCCAGTCGAAGTCCTCGGCGGGAACCGGTTTCGGTCTCGGGGCTTTGGGGGCCTTCTTTACGGGAGCTTCCTCTTTGGGAGTTTCCATGACTTGGGTTTCTTCAACGGCCTTTTCTTCTACTGGCATGGCCTCGTTGATGATGTTTTCGTTTTCTGCCATTTTTTAATTTTTGTTTTTGTTGTACCCGCAGGCGTTCCAGAACCCCACCGCGAGGAGGTTAAACTTTTGATTTACAACTCAAACCGCTGATGTTGCCATCATTCTGGATGGCGGCTTGAATTGGCCTGCAAAGATAGGAATTATTTTCTTAAATTCTGCAATTTCAACGATTTATTTTTTATGCTTATCGTTTGTCTCTTGCTCTTGGCCATTGGCGTAGTACTGAACATCAACACCTCACCATCCTCATTAGCAACAACAAAGATGCCCTCCATTGGCAAAACGTAATCGCGCTCGGCTAATTCTATCCTGCTACCATCGGCACTCATCACATAGAACTCACGGTCGATGTAGGCTCTCTCATTGAAGGGATTGCCCACAAGGTTCCAGCCCGCCGTTTCGCCTTCGCCGGTTTTGTGCAAGATGACGCTTCCATCACCGTTGTACGGTGTGCCCGTGAAGTTGAGCATGAGCGTGTCGCTATTGGCATAGAGATACCCCTTCCCTGCTTCAAGATGGAAAGCTTCGTCCTTATGGTTGAGCCATTCCTTCTCAGCCTCACCATATTGATAAAGGTCATAAACGTTGGCCAACATATCCTCCACCTCTTCGGGATTAATCTCCTCGAAAGGCACGGCAATGAGATAATAACCTCCACCGGTTGTAAAGGCATTGATTGTCTTGGTGACAGCTTGCTGCATCGAAATGCCAAGAAGAATGTGGTTCTTCACCGACAAGATAGCATTGGCATTCGGATTCCAACTGGTGGCACCTGAAGTGGTCGGAGGTGACATCGGGTTATAGTTGGTGATGGAGCTGTACGAATAGATGGCTTGACTTGTACTTGTATTGTAAACGGAACAAGCCATGTAAGGTGTACTGTTGGAACTACCCGTATTGTCATCAGCTACAACGACGAGGTTGGAAGTGCCGTCATACTCGAAAGGAGTGTCAAAAATGACGAAAGTCCAAGCATTGGAGGCCATGGTGACACTGCCACTGAACACCTTGTCGGATTCAGCCATCGGAATCCAATCGATATTGTCACTGAAAGATGACTTCTCTGTTGTGGCTAAATAGAAATCATACGTTCGGGTTCGCTCTGCCCCTTCGTTGTAGAAAGCCATACAGGAGATGGTACCTGCTACGCCGATTTCATCCGGCGTATAGATCTGCTGACTCATGGCTTGATTGTAATAGCTGTAACTGGGCAAATAGTTATTGGTCGTTTCTCCTGTGCCTATTTCCGTAGCTTGAACGAACGTAGCCACAAAAGTTCTGTCGTTAAGAGCCACAAAACTGATTTCCAAATCATTGGAGATTATTTCATCGTTCTCGGTCCAACCGATGAAAAAGTAGCCCGTATTCGCAGTAGCCGTGATCGTACAAGTCTCGCCGAAACTATACACGCCACCACCCGTCAAGGTTCCTCCTTGGGCAGGATTGGCGCTCACCGTGATGTTGATGGGGTCGGTTGATGGAGCTGCTTTAGTAATACGGATTTGGTTCTTCACGTTCATGATGGTCCCATAATATGTCGAAGTATTCATCGGGTCGTAGTCCGTGCTTTCGCTAAAGGCGCGGATAGCCTGGCTTGGAGCATCAAACACGCGGCATTTCATGCCACCACTGGTCGAAGTCGTGTGGTCGTCGGCAACAAGCACCACATTGGATGTACCGTCATAGAGGAATGCAGGATTCAATGTGATAAACGTCCAATCATTGGCCACCATGGTGACTTCTCCACTAAACACTTTGTCGGCAGCGGAAATGGTTTCCCAATCCCTGTTTCCGGCGAAGGCACTTTTCGAGGTGGCCTTCATGTAGAAGTCGTAGTGACGGGTCTTCGCCGTGCCGCCGTTATAGAAGGCAATACTGGTGATAACGCCGGCACCGCCCAATTCCTCAACGGTGTAAATCTGTTCGGAAAGCGTGTTTTTGTACAAACTGATACTCGGAAGGTATTCATTCGTCGCATCGCCACCATCGCCAATCTCGACGCCCTCAACGAAGTTGGCCACCAAGTCCACATCGGTTGTCACATCGAATGAATAGGAAACGCTGTAGGAAACCACTTCGCCATTTTGGGTCCAATTGGTGAAGAGATAACCCTCAGCAGGCGTGGCCGTCACGGTGCAGCTCGCCCCATAATGGAACTCACCGCTGCCAACGACCGTGCCATGCGCATCATCATCGGGATAAGCAGTGACGAAGAAGGTCTGGTAAACCATGGCGCAGTCGCAGTCGAACTCATAGAGGACACCAGAAGATGGGGTGCCACTCGATTGATAGACCAACATATCGCCATCGTATTTCACGACAAACGAACATTCACTGGCCATACTCGCTGAATGCCAGGTCAACGTCACATGAACGCCGTGACCTATTTCCAACTCATAAAGCGCGCCGCCGCCTCTTTCAATGGTCAACTCTTGGGCTTGGCTACCGTCGTCAAAAGAAACAATCAACTTGTTCCCATTCCATCCGTCACCGTAGGAGTCACTAAGCTCGAATACGACTTTACAGGAGTTTTTCAATGTCTCATTGGCTTGCACCTCAAGTCCACCATCAGCCGTCATAGTGAAATTGACAGGGATTTGCTCGTCCTCGGGACAATCAGCCGAAATAGTGGCCGTGAATTGGCAAACCACCTCTTCATCAATAGCAATAGTACCCACATTGACCGATGGATTGGAGATGTCGATATAGCTATTGGAAGAACTCATCGTGACCACGGCATTGTTGGCTTGGTAATGGCCTCTGTTCTTGAACTTGGCGGTCACGGTAATCGTTTCGCCTGGAACAAAACTGCCATCCCATTTCATGCTTTGATAGGCCAATACTGCTTCGTTGGCGGTGACAACGATATTGCCTTCCCAGCGATGCTCCCCGTTGACTGCGGCATAGTGGAGGGTCAACTCCGTGCCATCGGCCACACCTTGGGCAATGAGGAACTTGAAACCGCTTGCGGTCGTCATGGTCTCAGGGGCCAAAGCATCAAATGTACTGGTTTCATCAACAATGATAACATCGGAATTTGTCGAAGTCAAGGTGACAGTGGTGATGCCTGCCGTGGTCTCAGTGCCCGTATTCTTGAAATTGAGACTCAAATCAATGGTGTCGCCGACATGAGCAAGGGTTGGAGTATAGCTGTCGACAGAAATATAAGGTCCTTCAACGATTGAAGACGGAATGGTGGTAATATAAGGAATGCGCTGAGGAGCGGTCACACAAATGGTGACATTGCAATTCGTATGGACTGGAGTAACGGGAACGTAGGCCCTACCCGACTCATCCACAAGCGAGGTACCGATAAGCTCGCCATCCACGCTGATAGCCACGTATGACCCTGCGACGGCGTTCACCTCAAAGGATTCCCAACCTATAGGAAAGACATGCATGTGGCTCACGTTGTTGACGGTTGGTTGCACTCGATAAGGCATGATGGAACCATCGCCCAACACATGATAGCCTTCCCAATAATAAAGCGGGTTGCAATGGACGCTATATCCAAGCGCGCGGGCGGCATTACCAGCGAGATTGCCAGCATAAAGAATGGCGCAAACAGTGTTGTAGGCGTCATTTCTCCAAATGGCATCATAACTGCCCATCGTAGTCTGTTCAAAGGTCGGCATGACGCCAAGTTGACCCGTCGAGAGGTTCGTGTTGACGGTCGTGGCACCCACACCAAAGTAATAGTCGTTATACCAAGTCGTGGGAGGGCAGGAACCGATATAGGCGTAAGCACCTTTGTTCGCGGCACGAGTCAACACTTCTCCGTAACAGGGGGATTCGTTATAGCCCCAGTTTCCGGTTCTGCAGCAGTTGCCCATGGCAAGGAAATACTTGTGCTCATTGGTCAGATTGTTGACATCGTCAACGGAAAACAACGGGTCTAACCAGGCAGTTTCGCTACCATGTGCCGTGTAGTTGGCAAAGCCCACACCAGAGTTCAGATAATCGTAACAGCCGTCAAAGATGCCATGGCTGAACTCATTGACATTGGTGAAGCCATGTTCGGCATTGTAATAATAGTTGGTGGCATACCAAACCGTAGGACGACCGACGATAATGTCCCAACCCGTGTTGTCATAGCCAGCCACAAAAAGCACGTTGTTCAAATAGCTCGGATCGGGCATGGTGTATTGCTCGTATTCCATGCCTTTATTGAGCATAGCCGTCATCTCACCAACGGTCTCGGCGGAAAGACGGCTGTGGAGCATGTCAGGGAACTGGTCTCCGTCCACGCTGGAGTAATAAAGGTCAGTAACGAAGCCCGTCTTGGTCCCGATGCCCGAGTTCACCACTTGGGCTTGGTCACCCATAATCATCAAGAAGGTGGGCGCATCTTGGGCGTATTTTTCTTGGATGAAACTCTTAATTTCTTCAGCAGTAGTGCCGATGACATCGGTATAATTCACATCCACATAAATGCCCTTCAAGGTCTTCCAAGACACCCAATTCTGGATGCAGTTCTCGAACATACGGTTGGCAATGACCAACATCTTCACGGGAGCGGACCAAAGGTCGGGGTGGTCTTCGTAAACGCCTCTGACCGCTCGACCGTTGAACAATTGGTCATAAATCCCTGAATAATAAGGGCTGTATGTCTTGACCAGCATATCCTCAGTGGCGCGAGTGTCGGCACCATCGAAGCTAACCTCCACCTCAATGTCGTTAAACACACGGATTTTGTTGTTGACAGGGTCATAGCTGACCGGCTCAACAGTCATTTGCCCCACCTGAATGCCACGCATGGTGCCATCAATGCCCACCTTGGCCAAAGGCTCCGAGCGGAGGCCACGGGTTTGATAGGCGGCTTCATTATAAATAAATGGAACTTCTTCTTGGTCTTTCCAAACCTCAGGTTGACGCGGCGACAGCCGGTGAACGCCATATTCCTCAAGGTCGTAATCCATCGTGGAATAATGGGTCACCCGAATGTTAGGCGTAGCACCGAAAGGCACGGCGATAAGCTCGTTCACGACGGGAATCTGAGGGTCGCCCTCGTTGCCGCCGATGACGGTATTGGGCATGGTGAGCATGGAGAAAACGCCACGCTCAGTACTCACGTCGTTAGCCTCAAGGCCCGAAAACGAAAACGTGGCCTTCAGACTCGTCATGTCACTTTTCTCGCATTCGGCTTTGTCGACCGAACGCAGCTGAATCTTTTGCTGCGCCATAACACCAAGGCTTAGCATCAGGGAAAGCAGGATAAAAAATGTTTTTTTCATGTTGTATGGTTTAAATAATGATAACCCATCAAAAGGGCTGCAAAAGTACAAAATCCACTTAAAACCGAAGGCAATTTTGTAGCATTTGAACCAAAAAACTGCCATTAAAAAACAAGAGGCACCCATCTTGGATGCCTCTTGTCTAAAGCGTGTTACGCTTTAATCATTTCGTCGTGACAAACACCACCTTGAAGCGGTTGGGAGCGTCGGTCGTGTTGGCTTCGAAGCTATAGCTCGCTGGTCCCTGAGCCTGTCGAAGGGCCAGCAAGTCAACATCCTCACCCGTCAGCATGTCAACGAGGTGCAGATAGCTGAACTCAACATTCTCGCTGCTGAAGCTCAGCGTGTAGGTGCCGTTCTCCTTAACCTTGAAGCTGACAGGCATCTCTCCTGCTCCATTGGCACATACCACAGCATAGTCCTTGCCATCTTGCTGGATGAAGAGCTGGGGACTGTTGCCCTTGATTTGGAACTTGGGCAGTTGTCTGCCTTCGTCGAAGCGAAGAATGGCACGGTCAAGGACAGCGCTCCCTGAGCCTATCGAAACACCGCTAGTGAGATTAACAACGAGCCTCGAGCTCTTGGCAGGAGCCTCAGTGCTGAAGGTCAAGGTCTCGCCATCGGTGTTGGCGACAACGAAGACACCTTCCATAGGATTGATATAATCCCGTTCGGCGGGCACAATCTCGCTGCCATTGTTCATCACATAGAAGTCACGATTGATGTAAGCGGTATCATTGAAAGGATTGCCCACTAAGTTCCAGCCTGCCGTTTCGGCATCACTGGTCTTAGTTAGCGTGACCTCACCATTGCCGTTGTAAAGGCTGTTGGCAAAAGTAAGAACGACATCACTACTGTTGGCATAGAGGTAACCCTTGCCCGCAACAAGGTTTACGAATCCATTGTCGGGATTCTTGTAGTTGATCCATTCCAGCTCTTGGCTCTCATCGAAGGCGTAGAGGTCGTATGTATTGTCAAGCATGTGCTCCACCTCATCGGGAGAAACTACTCCGACCGGGAATGCAAGGAGATAATAGCCTCCGTCGGGGGTATAAGCATTGATTTCCTTAGTGAACTCCACAGCCTCGAAAGTGGTGAAGAATACGATGTCGCTCCATTCGGTTGTGTTGTCACCGCAAATTCCCTGCACTCTCGCACAATAAGCAGTGGCGGGGGTGAGACCTGTGAAGGTATGTTCGGCATTCCCAACAGTGACAGGATCTTCCCAGATGACCTCTAATGTTTTCATCTCTACATTGTCAATGGCAAAGTAGTCTCCAGCAGGATTCACGGAGCCATCCTTGGTGTAGGACCAGGTGAAAGTATGTTCGCCAGCAGTGACATCGTAGACGTAATGGTTCCAGCCACTGATGTTTGCACCAGCGGTGAGTTGTGTCGTCTCATCAATGACGAAGTCGCAATGATCCCAATAGGTATTTGTTCCTTCACCTTTACATTCGGCATCGAATTCGATTGTACCGTCCGCAGGGAAGGACATCGTAACCGAAATGCTGGATGTTGAATTTGTATAACCAGCATTGCTGCTTTGGATATGACCATTAACGACTATCCATGCATAACTGGAATTGTTGTCCCAATCGGAGGGGATTCCATTGTCAAAGCTCTCGTTAATTTGGAAAGCAGAATTACCCAACTGCACGACATAGCTATCGTTGTAATCACCCCATGTCACCGTGGCTGCACTTGCCGTAATGTCGTTGACTTCCACATTCTGAGGAATCGGGCAGGCATCAAGAGTTGTGATGGTGATGGCGTTGCTCAACAGGTTTTCGTCGCAAGCGGGACGCACCATAATCGTATATTGGGTTTCGGGTTCAAGTCCCTCCAAGATGAAATCTTCGTTGGTGTCGGCTTCGACGGCAGTGCCGTTATAAATCACATACCATTGTTCGGAAATGCCGTACTCTGCCCAGCTCAACCTAACAAAGTCGGGGCCGACTTCCGTGGCAGTGAGCTGCGAGGGAGCCATACAATCGGTAAACGGTTCTTTGGTGATACGGAGTTGGTTCTTCACCGAAAGCACATCATGATACTCCGTACTACCAGAGTTACCATAAGAGGTCGGAGGCATCATCGGATTGTAGATTATCCCATCGGAATAGGCATAAATGGCCTGACTCGGAGCATCGAACACGAGGCAGGACATGTGAGGTGAAGAAGTATAAGCCGTGTTTTTATTGGTCACAAGGACGACATTGGAAGTGCCATCGTACGCAAACGGAGTGCTAAACACAATGGTTGTCCAATCGTTGGCAACCATGACGACCCTGCCGCTGAACACCTTGTCGGCTTCAGTCACAGCTTCCCAGTCGGTATCGCTTGAGAATAGGGCTTTTTCTGTGGGTTTCATGTAGAACTCGTAGTCGAGGGTTTTCTCGGCACCACCGTTAAAGAAGGCGATGCTGGTGATAAGGCCTGCATCACCCAATTCTTCCGGAGTGTAAATCTGCTCGGTAAGGGAATTGTTGTAATAGTTGTAGCTCGGAAGGTAAGAGTTCGTTTCATCACCGCCGCCGATTACGTCGCCCGTGGCAAAATGGGCCACCAGATTCACGTCGTTTTCAACCACGAAGGAATAGGTAGCAGATGTGGAAACCACCACTCCATCAATCGTCCAATTCAAGAAGTAATAACCCATGGCTGGCAGGGCGGTCAAAACGCAAGTTTGGCCATACGCATACTCTCCAACGCCCTCCACCGTACCCGCATTGGCAGGATTGACGCTGGCCGAGACGTAGAGACTACCAACAAAGTTGGCCACCAAGTCCCTATCATCGTTGACCACGAAGGTATAGGAAGCTTCTGTGGATACCACTTCATTGTTTATGGTCCAGTTAATGAAAGTAAAGCCTTCGGCAGGCTCGGCATTAACCGTACAACTCTCGCCTAACCCAAATTCACCGCCACCGCTCACAGTACCACCATTCGTAGGATTAGCGCTGACAGTAATGTTGAATTGTTCTGACGGTATAGGCTCTTTTGTTATCATGATTTGGTTCTTCACAGCCAAAACCGCTCCCGTGTAGCTCGTGGGAGCATACGGGTCGTAGTCGTCGTTATCTCTGTAAGCGCGGAGAGCTTGGCTTGAGGCGTCAAACACACGACATGTCATGTGAGGTGAGCTGCTATAGTCACCCGTATTATCATCGGCCACCAACACCACATTGGAAGCGCCAACATAGACGAACGGTGTGGTGAAGGTAATGAACGTCCATTCATTAGCAGCCATGGTCACCTCACCGCTGAACACCTTGTCGGCTTCGGTCACAACTATCCAATCGGCAGAGCCAGTGAAAGAGTCTTTCTCCGTAGCCTTCATAAAGAAGTCATAGGTACGGGTCTTCTCGGCACCACCATTATAGAAGGCAATACTGGTAATGACTCCTGGCTCACCAAGTTCTTCAGCAGTGTATATCTGCTGCGTGAGCGAATAGTCATAGTAGCTATAGCTCGGAAGGTGTTCGAGTACCGAATTGCCTCCGTCGCCGATCATGGTGCCTTCAGCAAAGTGAGCCACCAAGTTCATGTCGCTGTTGACGTTAAAGGTATAAGATATGGAAGAAGAAATCACCTCGCCATTTTGGGTCCAATTGATGAACATAAAACCATCGGCAGGCGTGGCAGTCACGGTGCAGGGTTGTCCAAAACTGAACTCTCCCCCACCACTGACGGTGCCTTGCTCGGTATTGCTTGAAGTGGCAGTAACTGTAAAGGTCTGTGAAGCGAAGGCACAATTGCAGTCAAATTCATAAAGCACCCCCGAATTAGGATTGGTGCCTTGTGCCATTTCATAGATGGTCAAGTTGCCTTCATAACTCATAGTGAACGAGCATTCACCATCGTAAGAACCTTTAATCCAAGTAAGGGTGACATGGACTCCATTGCCAATCTCCAAGTTGTAGGTTTTCGGAGATTCTCCCGAAGCAACGGTCAAATTCTCATCAGGAGAGCCATCATCGAAGCTGACTTTTAACGTGGCGTTCCCGTCCCAACCGTCATTGAATTTGTCTTCCAGTACAAAGACTACATTACAAGCGTTCTTTAACGTCTCGTTGCCTTGTGCGTTGAGGCCGCCATTGGCAGTCATCGCGAAAGTAACAGGAATTTGGGCCGTCTCAGGGCAGTTGGCCGCAATGGTGACATTGAATTGGCATGAGACTTCTTGATTCACCCCAACAGTGCCGACATTAATCGACGAGTTATTGATTGTAATATAATCGCTGCTCGAAGTCATCGTAGCCTCGGCATTGGTGGCTTGGTAATGACCTGTGTTCTTGAACTTGGCGGTCAAAGTGAGGGTCTCGCCAGGAGTAAAGCCGCCGTCCCATGTCATTCCTGCATATTCCAACACGGCTTCGTTGGCGGTAACAACGATATTGCCCTCGTATGTTTCGCCATCATTGACGGCTTCATAGTGCAAAGTGACGTTGGTGCCATCAGCCACACCCGAGTTGATATGGAATGAGAAGCCACTCACAGTGGTGTTAGCATTGGCTGCCAAAACACCGAAACTGCCGTTTTCGCTGTTAAAGGTCACATTAGGATCTGAGGAAGATAAAGTGACGGTAGTATTACCAGTGGTGGCAGCAGTACCCACGTTCTTGAAAGTGATGCTCAGGTCAGTGTCTTCGCCAACATGGGCAGCAGTGGGAGTATAGCTCTCAACCGAGATATAGGCGCCTTCAAGGGCTGCAGCGGGAACAGTTGCAATATAAGGGATACGCTGGGGAGCAGTCACGCAAATGGTGACATCGCCACCAGAAGTAACAGGAGTAATCTGCACCTGAGCCGTTCCATTGGAGCCCACCAAAGCAGTGCCAAGAAGCACACCATCCTTGCTAATGGCCACGTAGGAACCCGGAACAGCATTCACCTCGTAAGTGTCCATGCCGATGGGAAGGATATTCATGTGGCTAACATTGTTAGCAGTAGGCTGCACACGGTAGGGCATGATGGAACCATCGCCAATCACATGGTAAGCCTGCCAGTAATAGAGTGTTTCGCTGTGAAGCTCATATCCAAGGGCTCCTGCGGCGTTGCCAGCAAGAAGGCCGACGTAAAGAATGGAATTGACAGTGTTATACACATCATCCATCCAGATGGCGTCGTAGATGCCCATGCCCGTCTCCTCGTAGGAAGGCATGGTGCCGTCAGCACGGTTGGTCGGGCCAACGCCAAAGTAATAGTCGTTTTTCCAAGTCGTGTTGGGGCAGGATCCAATATAGGCGTAAGCACCTTTGTTCTCTGCACGCACCATGGCTTCACCAAAACAGGTTGTGCTATAACCCCAGTCACCCGACTGGCAGCAGTTGCCGATGGCAAGGAAGTACTTGTGTGCATTGGTCAGGTTTTGCACATTATTAACATTGAATTCAGGGTCAGCCCAGCTGGTCTTGCTGCCATGAGCGGTATAATTGGCAAAACCCACACCTGAGCTCAGCGGAGCGTAGCAATTGGTGTAGTCGCCATGGCTGAACTCATACACGTTGTCGAATCCATGTTCAGCGTTGTAATAATAGTTGGTGGCGTACCAAATGGTGGGACGACCTACGGTGACACCCCAGCCGCTGTCAGCACCAGCGATGAGGAGCACATTGTTCAAATAGCTCGGGTCGGGCATGGTGTATTGCTCATATTCCAAGGCTTTGTTAAGAATGGCGGTCATCTGCTCCGTGGTCTCGGCTGAGATACGGCTATGATACATATCAACGAACTCATCGCCATCAACGCTTGAATAATAAAGGTCGGCGACGCAATTGGTCTTACTGGCAGAAGTAACGCTGGGTGCCACTTGGTCCTTGTCGCCCATGATGATGAGGAAAGTAGGCGCGTCTTGGGTATATTTGTTTTGGATGAAGCTCTTGATGGCATCGGCACTTGTGCCAATATTATCGGTGTAGTTCACATCCACATAGATACCCTTCATGGTCTTCCATGCCACCCAATCCTGGATGCAATTCTCGAACATACGGTTGGCAATGACCAACATCTTCACGGGAGCTTGCCAGAGGTCGGGGTGGTCTTCATAAATCCCCCTGATGGCACGACCATTAAACAGCTGTTTGTAAAGGACATCGAAATAGGGGCTGTAGGTTCTTACCAACATATCTTCAGTGGCACGAGCATCAGCACCTTCGAAAACGACTTCAACCTTAATGTCGTTAAACACACGGATTTTGTTGTTCACTGGGTCGTAACTCACCGGCTCGATGCTCATTCTACCCACCTGAACGCCACGCATGGTGCCGTCGACACTCACTCTTGCCAAAGGCTCCGAACGGAGACCACGCGTCTGATAGGCGGCCTCATTATAAACGAATGGCGTGTCTTCACTTTTACGCACATTGGGCTGACGAGGTGACAGACGGTGGATGCCGTATTCCTCAAGGTCGTAGTCCACAGTAGAATAGCTGGTTACACGGATACTTGGTGTAGCACCAAAAGGCACCGCGATGAGTTGGTTCACGACGGGAATCTGGGGCGCACCTTCATCGCCGCCAATGACCGTGTTGGGCATGGTGAGCGTTGAAAAAACGCCACGCTCACTTTGCAGTTCCGTAGCCTCAAGGCCAGAGAACGAGAACGCAGCCTTAAGGCTTGAGTAATCACTCTTTACACATTCAGCTTTGTCGACCGAACGCATGCTAATCTTGGTTTGTCCAAAGGCAGAAGTACCCAATAGGCAAACCAACAAAAATACAAAATACTTTTTCATAGATTATAAGTTTAGTTATAGATTTACAGCATTGTCGATGAGATAAAGACCTCAATTACAAGCCGCAAAAATAAAAAAATAGCCCAAACAAGGGCTATTTTTTTTAAAAATGTATCAAATAATGGTCAATAGATTCCCTTCACGAACTCCACAATCAGCTCCAACACCTCGGGCGAGATGGTCTCCTCAATCTCATAATACTCGTTGGGCGATCCCGTCTCGCAATGTTGGAAAAGGTGATTTAAGTCGGGCAACTCGCGGAGGGTGAGGTTGGTCTTGCCGTAGTCAGCGATGATTTTCTCGTAGCCTGGAAGATTCTGTGAAGCAATCACTTGCAGATCCTTAGAACCATTGAGCAACAAGGCGGGACAATTCGTCTTGACGATGGCCTCAGTGGGGTCGTATTTCAGGAAATAATACATCCACGGCATGGTCATCTGCGACACCGTTTGCTCGGTCAGCTCCTCGTTGTAGCCCCAACCTTTTACCAATTGGCGCATCAGACTATCGGCCTCTACCCTATCGTTTGACGCTTCGATGATATCAAACAGTTGGGCATTGGCGTTGCTGCTGAATTGGACAGCCTCTTCCGACATACCCGATGCCCTAAGAATGGCCGCCTGCTGCTCTTTCAGTACCTCGATGCCATTCACCGATGGGCCTGCCAATGAGACCAAAAACGCCACTTCGGGACGGCGCGCCGCCACCATGAAGTTGATGATGCCGCCTTCACTGTGACCCAAAATACCGATCTTTGAAGCATTGATTTCCTTGCGGGTACGAAGATAGTCGAAAGCAGCCTCAGCATCGTAAGAGAAATCCATGGTGGTGGCGTTCTCCACTTCACCCTTAGAGCCACCAATGCCACGGTCGTCGTAACGCAACACGGCAATGCCATGAAGGGCGCAATAGTCCGCGATAATCCAGAAGGGGCGATGGTTCATCAGTTCCTCGTCACGGTCCTGCTGTCCACTGCCCGAAACGAGCACCATGGCTGGAAACGGGCCTTCGCCTTGGGGAATCGTCAGCGTGCCAACCAAGGTGTTGCCTTCTTTTTCATTGACGAAGGTCACTTCCTCGATATGATAATTGAACGGCGGCAGTGGGTCCTGAGGACGAGCCTTTTTCTGTTCCTTTTTCTCTGCCTTGACGAGGTTGAGCGGGAATGTCATGCCCCTTTGCGTGAATTCACCTTCGATGACATCATCTTTAAGCGTTCCTGAATAACTGGCATCCATCGCCGACATCGTCAATTGCAAATGCCCGTCTTTGAAGGTCGTTTCGTCTACAGGGTAGTCAAACGCACCTTGGGCAGGCACATCCAATGTGGCGGAATAACCGTTTTCGATGGCCTTGATGTTGAAAGCCATTTCCAATTTCAGCGTGCCAAAATCGATTTCGCCTTTCCAATAGCCCTCGATTTGGGCTTGGCATTGCAGTGTGGATATTAAGAATAGAATTAAGATTAGTTTTTTCATAACATAACTGTTTAAGATTAAATAGCTTATTCATGAGATTCCCCTGTCGGGGAATGGAGTTAAGTCATATTTTATTTGCGGCGGCACGAGAAATTACTTGTTCGTAAGCACTACAATCCGCCGCCTATGAAAACGAGTACGTCCCTCCATTCCCTGGAAGGGGATCCCGCTTTCGAATTTTTACGAATTACGGCATCAAGTCGTCCCGAGTACCCCATAGCATTCGAAGAAACCCAAACGGGAATAGAATCAGGAAACATACGGCGAACCAAAACCAAAACGATTTGCCGCGCCGACGTGCAATCAATCCTCCAACCACAGCTTGTATGACATGGAAGATGGCAACGATAATCAAAATCAATGTTTCAGTATCCATAATTACATGAGTTTAGTCTTGTTTTTTCAATTTCTGACTATGACTTGTGACAATGACAATGACCACTGAATGGGAAGCCATCACATAACGCCTTGGGGAAAGTGGTCATAGTCATAGTCAACAGTCATAGTCACTTCTTCTTCCTCCCGCTCTTCTTCAGTGCTTCCGCGATAATCCATTGCAACTGTCCGTTGACGGAACGGAACTCGTCGGCGGCCCATTTCTCCACCGCCTCCATCGTCTCGGCATCGACGCGAAGCAGGAATGTTTTTGTATTGGTACTATTGTCTTTTTCCTTAGCCATGACGATTACCTTTCCAATGCATTAACTTTTGCTATCATTTCCAATGTTTCCTCTTCCGTGGCACAATTGAGGTAATACAACTGTCCGTCTTTGGTACGCACTTCAATGACGGGACCGCCATCGGTGCAGAGGAACAGCATGCAATTCTCACCGTTCTTCAAACGGAAATGCCCGATAGAGACTTTGCTTGTGCCCACACCGTTGGTGCGCATGGCAATGTCGGGCCATTCGCTTAGTTCGGTGGTCGAAACAATGTCCGTCACAGGGATGATGACTTTGTAAAGGCTGCTTTTGGCGGTAATGCCATCTTTTGACACTTCAATCCTTGCAGGTCCGCTGGCGAAAAAATAGAATCCAAGTGAAGCCACAAGCAACGTGACGACAATGGCAAGGACAATCCCTCCTTTCCTTCTCTCCTTCCTGCCCTCTTCGCCTTGCTGGCCTGCATCATATCTTCGTGACACCACAAAAGCAACAACCACCATGACGGTCACTACTACCATCATCAGTGCATAATGAACGCCTTCTGGGATATCCACCAAGGTAGATAAGCCGCCTAGAAGCAACAACACGGCGCCGCTAATCATCAGCGCATTGCGCAATGCACGTTTCAGGCCCTCCAAATCGACCTTCGACAAGCGCTCGTTCGACATGGTGTTCACGCCTGAAATCAGCATCGGATTACGATACACCAGCAAGCCCGTAAGCATGAGGATTACGCCGGTTATTAAATCTGTCCAAAACATAGTTCTAAGTTTTTGAATCGGGGCCTTCGACAGGCTCAGGCACCCTTTATTTTCGCAAAAACCAAGGTCCCTGAGCCCGTCGAAGGGCCGTATTCCTATAGCTAACCTTTCATTTTGTCTCCAATTTTATCTCTAAGTTCTTCAATCAGTTGCTCGGTCTCCGCCGCTGTTTTCCGATTGACAAAGTAACGTCCTTTCTGCGTGTACAATTCCAAAACAGGTGCTTTCTTGTTCAGCACATAGAACTTCGCTTCGGAGCCGTCTTTCAGGCGGAATACACCTATCTTACTACCAAGATAACTATAGCCCTCAAAGCAACCATATTTCGTCCTTGGCAATTCATCCACAACCAGCACAGAATCAATGGATGGGTAATCCACTTTTTCCCAAAACTCTATTTCCATTGAGAGCTTTTCGTTTTGAACCTCAACTTTACTGTCATTACGGGCCAGGAAACTAAACACGATCATCACAACAATTCCCAAAGCGAACAGAACCCAATGCCATAGATAAACCTCACCTGTAAGATGCCGTTTTACAATAATAAGTATTAATACAAAAACCATTATCAAGGCAAACGATACGTTGGTGAAATCAAATCCAAAAAGCCAACATATCAAGATTATCAGCAAGCACGTAACAATAGAAGCCAAACACTCGAAGAAAAAATACGTCCGCATCCTTGCTTCATATTCCTCGCCACGTTGTTTTTCCTTCACTTTTCTCATGGCACGAACCTTGTCGGGATTCCGCTTGATGCGAAAGGCCTGGATGAGGCAAAACAAGATAATAAGGACAAAAAATGATGCTTCATCTATAAAATATAATACACTTTCACTCATGGCTTATTATTTTAAAATACTTATCCAATAATACACTACAATGGCAATCAACGCAAAACAAAAAAGCATAGTGATTGCAAAACCAATGCCTTTGAATCTTTCGTTGTTGCTCAGCACAATTTTCCAAAACAAGAAAGACATCACAATGCTCATCACAATGATGATGGAAAGGAGGATGGCACCCTGGTACTCTTCCCACAGAGGAATCTTGTACACAACATTGACCAAGATGAGCATGACACCACATAGGATGAAACACAATAACCACCACCTTTGTACATGTATGGCTTCAGGAGTCACTTTCGATTCATCCCTACGAGCGGCTGAAAAGCCGAACAGGCGAAAACCGCTTCCGAAGGCCTTTTTCCCTCCCACATTACGATAGAGGATGTCAGGGCGAACCATGCCGAAAATCCCGACTGCAATTAGGACGACGCCTATGATAATCATTCCAATTTCTGATGAGTCCATTTTTTCCTTGTTTTAATTGTTTTTTCCTTCTGCGCTTTGCGTCATTACGAGGTCTCATTCCGTGAAAACGGAAGACAACGAAGCAATCTAGGGTGCTTGTTTTCTGGATTGCTTCGCTTCGCTCGCAATGACGCGAAGCGGCAGTCCGTTTTAATATAAGCTACCCGTATTCACCACAGGTTGTGCCGACTCGTCGGCGCAGAGCACCACCATCAGGTTGCTCACCATGGAGGCCTTGCGTTCTTCGTCGAGTTCAATCACGCCGTCGTCCTTCAGCTTGTCCAAGGCCATCTTGACCATCGACACAGCGCCTTCCACGATCTTCTCACGAGCCGAGATGATGGCGGCAGCCTGCTGACGACGCAGCATCACGGCAGCAATCTCTGGCGAATAAGCTAAGTAGTTGATACGTGCCTCAAGCACTTCGAGACCCGACATGGCCAGACGCTCGTTCAGCTTGGCTAACAGCACGTCGTTGATTTCCTTGCCACCGGCACGGAGCGTCAGCTCATCGGCTTCGGCCTCGTTTTCGTCGTAGGCGTACATGCCCGCCACTTCACGCAGGGCGGCATCACTCTGCACCTTGATAAAGCTTTCGAAAGCCTTCATGCGGTTGCTGACCGTCACGGGAGCCGTGCCAGAGCCACCGCCCGCCATGGTCTGCGAGTCGATTTCAAACATGGCCTTGTAGGTGTCTTTCAGTTTCCACACCAGGATTTGGCCAATCATGATAGGATTACCCGTCTTGTCGTTCACCTTAATGTTGTCAGGGTTGAGGTTGCGGGCACGCAGCGAGACCTTCTTGGAGGTCATCAGGAAGTTGACCCAGTAGAAACCCGTTCTGGTGAAAGTGCCTTTGTACTTACCAAAGAACAGCATCACCATAGCCTCGTTAGGTTCCAGTTTGCGGAATCCGATAGGCAGGATACAGGCCAGAAACAGGCCGATGATTGAGAGTACGGGCGTGGACAGTTGCCCGTTAGCGAAGGCGACCAAGCCCCAAATGCTAATGCCAATGATGGCAAATTCAATGAACAATGCGACGAAACCGTTCATCGCGAAACCCTTAAATTCAAATTCTTTGTTTTCCATAATGATATTATTTTGATATTATTTTGATGCTGCAAAGATACAATAATTTTGGAATATGCAAGAAAAAAATGCATTTTTTTGAAAAAATTTTCGTCATAATGCACTATTTTTGCAGAGATATAAGGAAAAATGTCCTGAAGTCCTAAGTCCTAAGTCTCAAGTCAATAATTAAAACTTATTCAATATGAAGAAATTAGCATTATTTGGAGCTTTGGTCGTGATGATGATGACCAGTTGCTCAACGATGAAAATCGTAGACCAAAACGCCGCTGTGAATGCTGGAGCAGCTGCTATGCAGGCCTTGACCATCAGTGACGCACAAGTGGCGCAGCTGTGCAGCCAATACATGGTGGAAACCGATGGACAGAATACCATTTTGCCTGCCGACAACAGCTACACACAGCGTCTTAACCGCATCATGGCGCGTTTCCACAACATCAGCAAATTGAACCTGAATTACAAGGTCTATCAATCAAACACGGTCAATGCCTTTGCCAGTGGCGACGGCAGTGTGCGCGTCTACACCGGCTTGATGGATGCCATGAACGACGACGAGGTGTTTGCCGTCATCGGCCATGAGTTGGGCCACCTTATTAATAAAGATGTCCGCGATGCCTACCGTGCCGCTTATCTCGTTGTAGCTGCCCGTTACGGTATTGCAGCAGTCAACACCACCGCTGGAGCGTTGTCGACGGGCTTCCTCGGCGACCTTGGTCAGGAATTAGCCAGTCGCGCCTATTCGCGTCGCCAAGAGACCCAAGCCGACGAGACTGCTTTCCAATTCTGCGTACAAAACGGCGTTGACCCCTACGCCATGTATCACGCGCTCAATGTGTTGATTTCGCTGAGCGGGCAAAACACACAACAAGGCAAGTTGGCGGAGCTGCTCTCCACGCACCCCGACACCCACAAACGCGCCGCCCACGTCAAGGAAATGTGTGAGGCAGCCGGTTACAAGATGACGACACCTGCTCCTGTCAACCAAGGCACTTCCAATGGTAGTGGCACCAATACAAGCGGCAGTGGTGGAAAGAAGCTGAAGATGGGAAAGAATTGATTTTCCCCAATTTACCAACAAAAAAAAGACGAGTTCACTCGTCTTTTTTTGTTATAGCAAACTGCTCTGCCAAAGCCTTGAACTTTCGCCCGCGCTCTTCAAAGTTTTTGTATTGGTCATAACTGGAGGCCGCTGGCGAGAGCAGGCAAACATCGCCGGGCTTGACGTGGGAGGCAATGTAGGCGAAGGCTTCTTCCATTGAAGAATAATAGAACAAGGTCGGCCCTTCGACAAGCTCAGGGACCTGAATTTCTGACTGCCGCTTTGCGTCATTGCGAGGAACGAAGCAATCCAGTTGAGTTGGCCCTTCGACGGGCTCAGGGACCTTGGTTTTACAGGTCGCTGAGCCTGTCGAAGCGCTGTCTATCAAGGACATCATCCTCTCCCCTGCTTTTCCCGTAAATAAAAGGTAGGGAACAGGATGTGCTTTCAGATACTCCGCCAAAGGCTGGTAGTCAATGCCACGGTCGAAGCCGCCGAGCAACAAGAAATCCACCCGACCTAAGGCTTCACAAGCTGAAATGGCCGCTTGTGGGATGGTGGAAATGCTGTCGTTGACGAAAGCCACGCCATCGAAGGTGCCGACGGGTTCCAAACGATGTTCCAAAGGCCTGAAAGTGTATAGATAGGGTATTAATTCATGGTAATCCACGCCGTAGGCATCACAAGCCAGCAGTGCAGCCTTGACATTCAAAAAGTTGTGTTCGCCTTTTAACGGCAATGCCGTGCGGTCGATAAAGCCATCTAAATCGTTTAGCGAGAACACCTTAGATTGCTTCACTTCGTTCACAATGACGCTATGCGCGTCGTGGAGCAAAGTCTCGTGGATGACAGCGATGTCGTCCTCACCCATGAAACGCAAAAGATTGAGTTTGGCTGCTTTGTATCGCTCCATTGTGCCGAAGTGGTCAAGATGTTCCTCAAACACATTGAGCAGCACACCTACATGCGGACTGTTATGCACATACTCCAACTGATGGGCAGAGAGTTCATATACCACAATGGAATCGGGCTTGATGTCTTCCATCACATCGAAACAAGGAATGCCGATGTTGCCCGTAAGAATGGCATCGCGCCCCGAAGATTTCAGCAGATGATAAATCAGGCTCGTAGTTGTGCTCTTGCCTTTGGTGCCCGAAATGCCGATGGTTTGCTCGTGAAACTGGCTGAGAAACAGGTCGGTCTGCGAGGTTATCTCCACCCCTTTCGTGTCGAAATCTATCAACGAAATGCCAGGAGTCTTGATGACGATGTCATAGTCGTACATGGCCTCAAGATAGCCTGGGCCAAAATATTGCACAGCCTCCATCTCATTTTTATCAGCAACGGCCACATCAGCATCAGGCAGGTATTTGTTCAGAAAAGCCAATGTCGACCTGCCCTCCCTGCCAAAGCCAAGGATAAGGATGCGCTTGCCGCGTAAACGATTCAGGATTTTGTCTAATCGATTGTCCATGTCATTCCTATCAAGGGTTGAGGGACGGAAGGAATCTATAGGCTGTCGATTAGACAATGCATTTTTTAGGATTCGCTCAAACTTCTCAGGCAAGAAATGATTGGTGTTGAAACGGTTTAGAATCTCTTCTACGGTCGGCCCTTCGACGGGCTCAGGGACCTTAATTTCTGACTGCCGCTTTGCGTCATTGCGAGGAACGAAGCAATCCAGATGATTCGGCCCTTCGACCCTTCGAGGGGCCTCAGGGACCGCAGGCTCAGGGACCTCGGTTGTTGCAGTAAGACAGGCTCTTACTTCTTCCACAGTGCCCACACATTCAAAAGGCTTCACTGGCGCGGTGCCATTCAATTCCTCTAAAATAGGTTGCAAACTTGTATCAGCCATCAAGTCCTTACCGAAAATAGCCGTCAGCTTCTCCCGTGAAAGGAAAGGCGACAGGATAATCCATGTAAACAAGCACTTGGGGCAATGGCCGCACCACGAGTCGGTTTTGCTGCCCACATTGCAGCTACGGAACACGGGGTGATAAGCCTCACATTGGGAGAATAATTTTGCAATCTGCAACTCGCTCAAGGGGCGCAAAAAACTGAAATACTGCACTTCGTCGCTTAGGTTCTCTGCAACATAGCTTCTGAAATCGCGCTCAAACTCAATGGATTTGCTGTATTGGTGATTAATGTTTGTCCCTGGCACCGTCGACTCGTTGGCACTGTTTTCATTCGACAAAGCAATGTATTTCGAGCGGCTACCGAAGGCCACCAAGATGCTGATAAACGCCAGCAAGGCCGAGAAAGGCGTATGACCATTCAAATAGCCTTCCGCATTGAGTTTCAACATGGTCGGGTCGAGGGTGCGATTGACGACGATAAATTCATCATCCTTGTAACCCGCTATTTTAACACAGTTTAAAGTCGCTCCACGAGGATTCACAATCATCGGAATGACAGGCATCTCGTTGCGCAGACATTCCATCGTGACAACAGAGTCTTTGCCCCCCCCTATGGGAACTAAAGTGCGTTCTTCAAACTTGACGCTGCCCATAGATTCCATGCCATCGCACGTCCTTTGCTGGAATGACATGGGCAGCTGCGGTGACTCTATCTCCATCAAGTCGTCTTCCGAGACCGTGATGCTATTTAAATAAAGAAACTCACCCAATCCATTGTAATACAATTTCTTCCAAAACATTTTTTGTTTTTCCGTCAAGGCAAACGGCTTCACCACCACCCGCTTCGGACAAGCAATTTTCCAATAACTTACCAACTCGGTCATGCCGATTTGGAAAGCCAAGGCCTCCAATTGACCCTCAGGAATACTATCCCAATCGAAAAAAAGCCTCGCAGGAATCTCCAAAGTGGGCCGAAAATAATAGCGGTCGTCAAGGTTGAAGTCGAAAGCCAAATGCAAAGCTCCGTTTTCCTTTTTCACGGTTTGCTTTTCGAAAACAAAGGTCGAAAACTCCTTGCGCAAGGCATCAAACTTGGATTGATTGTCGGTTCGTTTCAAATTGATTTCGTTTTAATGCCACAAAATTACGAATTATGCCCCGAATATCGCCCAAAAATCCTACTTTTGCAGTATGGATTTAGGAGAAAAGTTTGTCATAAGGAGCAATTCATTGGACCCGAAACAAGGTAACATCTTGATTTCAGAGCCTTTAATGAACGACTTCCATTTCGGGAGGTCGGTCATTCTGCTCATTGATCACATCGAATCCGAAGGCAGTTTCGGCATCATCATCAACAAACAGTTGAACGCTATTGTCAGCCAGATTGTCGACGATTTCCCCGATTTTGACGCGGCGGTATATCTCGGCGGTCCCTTGGCCGAAGGTCAGCTTTTCTTTATCCACACCTTGGGCGACCTCATTCCCGATTCTTCTCCCATCATCGACGGCTTGTACTGGGGCGGCGATGTGGAGACCCTCAAGACCCTAATCGCCACGGGCATTGCCAACGAGGAGAACACCCGCTTTTATTTGGGTTATTCGGGTTGGGATGCCGGACAATTGGTGAGCGAGTTGGTGCACAATTCATGGGCTATCAGCAATATCACCGTCGAACAATACCTCAACACACCACCTGAACACATGTGGTCGACTTTTGTCCAACAATTGGGCAAACCTTACGAAATGTGGAACCGTTTCCCGAAGAACTTTGCGGACAACTGATTATTCCATCTCTAATTCTTCATACGCATAACTCACCTTCTCCCCGACTGTCAGCACCAAATAATTCGGTGTTTCTTCGTCGTCGTTGAGATTGTCAGTCATGAGGTACTGCACGCCGCCAAACTGACGCTGCTCACGCATGTGGAAGTGGCCCATCAGCACAGCATCCACATTATGGTTGCTCATCATGTCCATGAAGGCATACTGCTCATCTTGTGGCAGATTGGCAGCTGGTGTAGTGGTGTAGTTGTATGAAGTGCGGAACAGCCAGTTGTGGCTGATAACAAAGCAATGGCGATAGTCCTTGCGGTGCGACAATTTCTCCTCCAGCCATTCCAATTGGCGCTTGCCATGCGTGCCGTTGCCCGAATCCAAGAAGATGAAGAGGTCTTGGAAGCCGCCAACGGTTTTCACCGTCACAGTGTAGGTCGAGGTATGGAAATGCTTTTTGAAGAAACCAGCGCAGTCGTAATAGATGTCATGGTTGCCGATGACGAGGAAACACGGATCGTTTTCCGACTGCGTTTCAGCATTGTATTGAAGCGCGGCTTCCGTCATGTTGAATCCTGCTTCCCCACTCTCGTTGACCATATCTCCGGCATGGATGGCAAACAAAGCTTCGGGGTCGTTGCGTTCAGCGGTGATGTATTTATAGAGACGGTCTTTTTCGCCCTGCGGCACGATGCTGTCGCGCTGGGAATAATGTGAGTCGGAGCAGGAGTAAACATGATACTCGTCAGGGGCATTCTCGATGACGGGTTCACCGTTTTGAGCGTTGTAATCGAGCCAGTCGGCCACGCGTTGTTCCGTGTCGCTGCGGTTGATGACCATGCCAAGCATATCAAGACGGTTACAGCTCGTGGCGAAAAACACGGCTGCAATGATTAATATAAGGTGTAGCTTTTTCATGATGTTCATTTTTTAGGTTTCCAAATCAGTCCAACATTGCCAAACCAGCCGTTGTATTGTGCCGAAAGATTGAGCACACCGCTGGGATGCAGGCCAGCCTCGGCAGTCAAACGCAAACCATTGCCAAAGTCGTAATAGCCGTTCACGCTATAGAAAAACAAGGTGACCCGCTCGATGACGAAGTCACGATAGTTGGCAATTCGCGCACCCAAATTCCAGGGATGCTCTTGGTCAAAAATATTGCCTTCCGCACAGAAAGTGACATTCATCGGTTCAAACACCACATCCATGCCACCGTTTTTGCGCAACGGGATCGGAGCCGTAAAACGATTCGTCAAACCCAACTGAAAGTTGAAATGCCGGTTGCGCCAACCCAAGTCAAGCAAAGCATTGAATTCCTGCAAGTTGTAGCTCGGAAACAGACGGTACAGATAGCGGTTCTCCAAATAAAGTGTGCCGCATTTTGCCTTCAACAGGTTCACCTGATATTGAAGGTTCAAGGAATAACGACCTAAGGTTGTGGCTTGTATGCCCAACCCCATGTTAAAATTGTCGGCAAATTGATAATTGCCCATCAAAGCTAAGGAAGCGCTGCTACCCGATGTACGCGTGTAATCGTACTCGCCGTAAGTTCGCAAAGTCCACTGCGCCCTTGCGGTTACAGCACCTAACAAAAGTCCAATAATAATGATAATTCTCTTCATTGGTTTGGTTGAATTAAAGTGCAAAATTAGTGAAAAGTCAAATGCAATAACGAGAAATAGACCTAAAAATCTCTATTTTTGCAACCAACAAATAACAATAAAAATGCGTATTTTTACCAAAAATCTTTTCATACTGTTCATATTCAGTATGTTGACAACAAACCTTTTTGCCCAATACGGAGCTCAAGTCGACAATAGGGGCTTCGAACAATGGACCTCACGTGGAGAAGTATCCGTTAGTGAACCCGTGCATTGGCACTCGGGCGGCACTGCAACGGGCAGCTATTCGGGATGGGTCGACAGCCAAATCGAAAGTTCCACCCATGTACGACCAGGCTCCACAGGTAGCAAGAGTGTCAGACTGTATCCTGAACGTGTTTTGGGCGTCACAGCCAATGGTAATTTGACCAACGGCCGTATGAATGCAGGCAGCATGTCAGCTTCAGGCTCGGGCAACTATAACTATACCCAGCGTTCCCAAAGTGCCTACAACACGCCCTTCAACCAACTCCCCGACTCCCTTTCGGTATGGGTTTGCTTCCGCAGTCAAAGCTCCACCGACAAGGCTCAAGTGAAAGCTATTGTGCATGGTGATGCCGATTACAAATCGATTGCCGATGGCACAGGGGAACCCGCTAATATGCATGTGGCAAGTGCACTATCAGCGTTTACTCGTACCTCTACGGCAAACGGTGCATACACTTGGCGTCGTCTGAGCATCCCGTTCCAAAACAACGGCCCTTGCACTGATCCTCGCTATATCCTGTTTTCCATAACCACCAACCAAACGCCAGGCTCGGGTGGCAGCGATGATGACCTGTATCTCGACGACATTCTGTTGGTTTACAATCCAACGCTAACGATGGGGCAATTAGCTTACAACACTTTCTATCAAGGCGACCCCATTTCCATCCCCTTCACGCTGACGGGCACCATGTCGCCCGACAACCTCAATGCCTCAGCTAATGTGGTCATCGCCCAGATGTCGGATGCCAACGGCAATTTCAACAATCCCACAGAACTCGGTCGTGTCACCACGAATACTAACGGCAATATCGTAGCGCACATCCCTAATGTGGCGGCCGGACAGTATATGGTTCGGGTCATTTCGACCAACTACCCCATGGTGGGACAAAACATCCAATCGATTTCCGTCGTCAACCTCACTTACCTCATTTCTGCCTCAGCTAATCCAAGCGAGGGCGGAACGGTGAGCGGTGCTGGCGAATACGAGGAAGGTGCATCCTGCACATTGACAGCGACCGCCAACCCTGGCTTTACCTTCACCAATTGGACGGAAAACGGCAATGTGGTGTCAACAAATGCCAGCTATACATTCAATGTTGTGGACAGCCGCAACTTAGTGGCTAACTTCTCACTCAACACACACACGGTCGCAGTGTCAGCTAATCCCGCAAATGGCGGCACCGTCACAGGCGGCAACACCTATAACTATGGCCAAAGCTGCACCGTGAGTGCTACGGCTGCCACAGGTTACACCTTCACCAACTGGACCGAAAATGGTAGCGTGGTTTCTACCGATGCTAACTATACCTTCACGGTAAATGCCAATCGCAACCTGGTAGCCAATTTCACCCTCAACACCTACACCGTTGCAGTGTCGGCTAATCCCACCAATGGCGGCACCGTAACAGGCGGAAACACTTACAACTATGGCGAAAGCTGCTCCGTGAGCGCCACGGCTGCCACTGGTTACACCTTCACCAACTGGACCGAAAATGGTAGCGTGGTTTCTACTGATGCTAACTACACCTTCACGGTAAACGCCAATCGCAACCTTGTGGCCAATTTCACCCTCAACACCTACACCGTTGCAGTGTCGGCTAACCCGACTAATGGCGGCACCGTCACAGGCGGCAACACCTACAACTATGGTCAAAGCTGCACCGTGACCGCTATGGCTGCCACGGGTTACACTTTCACCAACTGGACCGAAAACGGCAGTGTGGTCTCCAACAACGCCAATTACACCTTCTCCGTAGAGGGCAACAGAAATCTCGTCGCCCACTTTACGGCCATTACGTATACCATCACAGTCACTGCCAATCCGAGTAACAGTGGCTCGGTCACGGGAGGAGGCACCTACAACCATGGTCAATCCTGCACCGTCATCGCCACCTCGGCAGATGGTTACACTTTCTTGAATTGGACTGAGAATGGCAGCGTGGTCTCTAACAATGCCAACTATACCTTTACGGTGACGAGCAACCGCTCGTTGGTGGCGCATTTCGAGGAACAAGCCCCCGACACCTATAACATCAATGTCTCCCCCAACCCGAATATCGGCGGCACAGTGACAGGCGGCGGCAGTTACGAAGAAGGTCAGCAATGCAATGTGACAGCAACGGCCAACACGGGCTACACCTTTATCAATTGGACTGAGAATGGCGATGAGGTCTCCACGGAGGCAAGCTACAGCTTCATTGTTGCAGGCAATCGCAACCTTGTGGCCAACTTCACCCTCAACACCTACAACATCACCGCAATGGCCGACCCAAGCGACGGCGGCATTGTGACCGGCATGGGCAGCTACAGCCATGGCGAATCCTGCACCTTGACGGCAATATGCAACGAAAACTACACCTTTGTCAACTGGACTAAGGATGGCGTCGAGGTCTCCGCTGATTCCTGCTTTACCTTCATTGTGACCGCGACTGAGGAATATGTGGCGCATTTCCAATTCGTCGATGATGTGGAAGAGAAATCGATTATGAGCGAATTATTCCCCAACCCGTTCACCTCTTCGGTGAGCATTAAGGCGGATAAGCCCATCAAGACCGTCAGTGTTTACGACATCTATGGCCATTTGGTGAAAGTTCAAAACGTTTCGGGATTGGAAACCAAAATCGACTTGAGCGAATTGAACATTGGCACCTATCTATTGCAGCTGGATTACGGCGACAGCAGAAGCGTACAACGCATCGTAAAGATGAAGTAATAACACCTAAGCACATAAAAAGATTGCGGCGAGAATCACTCTTGCCGCAATCTTTGTTTTTGGACTCAACGAGACTTAGAGTCTTTCGTTCACCACATCCCAATTGATGATTTGCCAAAGGGCGTTCAAGTGGTCGGGACGGCGGTTCTGATAGTCGATGTAATAGGCGTGTTCCCACACATCGAAAGTCAGCAAGGGCTTCAGGCCACGTTGCACAGGGTTGCCGGCATTGGTTTCCTGCGTGATGTGGAGTTTGCCATCTTTATCGACAGAAAGCCACACCCAACCTGAGCCAAACAAAGTGGCACCTTTCTTCGTAAATTCCTCCTTAAAGGCCTCGAACGAGCCAAACTGTTCGTCAATCCATTTGGCAATCACGCCAGTAGGTTGGTTGTCGGCTTTTGGGGCGCAGAATTGGGTGAAATAAAGGTTATGGTTCAGAATTTGACCCGCATTGTTGAACACGCCACCGTCAGCAGTCTTCACGATTTCCTCCAAAGGCATCTCTTCGTATTTCGTGCCCTCGATGAGACCGTTCAGGTTGTTGACGTAGGCATTCAAGTGCTTGCCGTGATGGAAGCCCAAAGTCTCCTTGCTAATGACGGGCTCCAAAGCATTTGCCTCGTAAGGCAATTTGATGAGTTCGTATTTCATATCATATAGTATTAGTGATTTGACGGCAAATATAAGAAAAAAACAGACCGCCTATAGATTCCCGAGGGGGAATGACATAGGCGGTCCATTTTTCACTGGTTCATGTACATCTGATACAGCGGCGAGTTAGGCTCGCTCTTCAAACGCTTCAGGGCACGGTCACGGATCTGACGGGTGCGCTCACGCGAGATGTCGAGCTTCATGGCGATTTCCTCCAAAGAGTACTCTCGCGTTGAGCCTAAGCCGAAATACATGCAGATGATGGTGCGCTCCTTCTCGTTGAGCATGTCGAGCGACTTGCGGATGGCCCTGCTGGTCGACTCCTGCTCTACCAAGGTGTCGGTTTGGGTCTCGTCTTCGTTGACATAGACATCCAAGAAGTTGGCATCATCCTCGTCGTCAAGCGGGGCGTCGGTCGACACGGCACGCGAGTTGAGGCTCAGCAGCTGTTCCACCTTGTCCTCAGGCATACCGATTTCGTCGGCAACCTCCTTGACGGTGGGACGGCGTTCTAATTTCTGCTCCAAGAGCGACACAGCCTTCTTCACCTTAGCCAAGGCTCCCACCTGGTTCATGGGCAGACGGATAATACGGGCCTGCTCAGCCACCGCTTGCAGGATGCTCTGACGAATCCACCACACGGCATACGAGATGAACTTGAAGCCACGGGTTTCGTCGAAACGCTGGGCGGCCTTCACCAAACCGAGGTTGCCCTCGTCGATGAGGTCTTGCAGGCTAAGGCCTTGGTTCTGATACTGTTTGGCCACCGAAACGACGAAACGCAAGTTGGCCCTAACCAGCTTATCCAAGGCGGCCTGGTCGCCAGCCTTAATCCTTTGAGCCAGTTGGACTTCCTCTTCGGTAGTCAGCAGGCTCTCCTTCGCAATATCGGCCAAGTACTTGTCCAAAGTACCGGCATTGCGGTCAGTGATCTGTTTTGAAATCTTCAGTTGTCTCATTTTCTTCTAATCTTTTATTGTTTTTTAACTCTGTTTTGTTTCATTTTCTCTCTCATCATACCAATCTCCACTTTTTGATTTTAGCATAATCTTTAGATTTGGGAGGTTGGAACGCTGTCCAAATCTCCCAAGTCTAAAGGTAAAACATTACAAAAATCGTACCGAAAACTTTGTTTTTCAGTAAAAAATGTGATTCAAACTACTTTTAGTAGTAGAATGTTCCCATCATGCCGTTAGGATAAACGCCTTCGATGGTGGTACGGCGCGACCTTTTGCTCTTTAGCGCGTTATCCAATTCAGTCTTGCTGTTGACATCGTAGCCATTGACTTTGGTGATAACGAAGTCGACGGGAACGCCCGAGTTCATGAAACGGCCTTGGCGTATCTCCACGATTTTCAAGCCATTTTTGATGCCTAACCGGCTCATGTCGTTTTGGCTGATGGGTTGCAGCATCAGGCCGAACTCCGAATTATAGAAGCTATCGCCTTTCTTGACCACATCCACATTGCCCGCCTCGTTGAGCAGGGTCAGCTCATAATGCTGATGGTGGCCGCCACGATTGACCTCGACATCCAATTTGTCGCCAGGACGATACTGACGGATGCTTTCAATCATCTGAGTGCCCGTGTTCACCTTCTTACCGTTGATGGCCGTAATCACATCGCCGTTTCTCAAGCCTGCCAGTTTGGCAGCGCCGCCTTCGGTTACCTCTGCAACATACACACCTTCAATGTTTTCCAAGCCTTCCTTTTCGGCAAGCTCTTCGGTAAGCTCCGCATAACGGATGCCTAAATAGCCGCGCTGGGTTTCGCCGTAAAGCAGCAAGTCGTCGACCACCTTGCGAACGATGTTGGACGGGATGGCGAAGGAATAACCTTCGTAAGAACCCGTATGCGAGGCAATAGCCGCATTGATGCCAACCAATTCACCTTTAGTGTTCACCAAAGCGCCACCACTGTTACCCGGGTTGACGGCGGCATCGGTCTGGATGAAGGATTCCACCTCGGTGCCTTCGCCCAAGATGCTGAGGTTACGCGCCTTGGCACTCACGATACCTGCAGTGACCGTCGAAGTCAGGTTGAAAGGATTACCCACGGCCAACACCCATTCGCCGATGCGGACGTTATCAGAATCGCCGAAGGTAAGATACTCCAAATCGGAGGCATCCACTTTGATCAGAGCCAAGTCGGTGGTCGGGTCGGTGCCAATGATGGTAGCGGTTTTCTTCACCTTATTATTAAAGGTAACCTCCACCTCGTCGGCGCCTTCCACCACGTGGTTGTTGGTGACGATATAGCCATCGGGCGTCAGCACCACTCCGGAGCCGTAGGCCACCATGGTATTGTTGCGCGTTTGGCCAGGATAGCCATAGATTTGTCCCAGCAAGGCACCAAAGAAGTCCTCGTAGGTGTTGCTTTGTCTCACCACTTTTGTCATAATATGTACGACTGCATCAACGCTGCGTTCGGCGGCATTAACGAAGTCGGGAGTGCTTTCGGCGGGCACAAAAGCCACACGTTGCACTGGGGCCTGCTGCACCTGCTCGATTTGCGAGACGGGTTGCTGCTGCTCATTTGGGGTTGCATTTTCATCTGTGTTGGGGGTCTGGTTACCACATGATGCCGCCATCAGCAGTCCGGCCAGCATCAACATCATACTCACTTTTCTCATCTTTCTCAATTTTTATGGATTTCTTTTTCTCTTTATAGTCTCATTAATGCGATTTTTCAACCTTTATTGCGCCAAAAAGTGTAATTTTGTCGAAAAATTGACTACGTCGAGTCTGACGATTTCGGCTGGATATGTTTATCAAAATATGTGCCAGCCTCTGAATAAAACAAGGTGTTTTCAACAAATTGGAAAAATGTTCATCAAAAATGACACGATAACGCTGCGTTGCGCCGAGCCTGAGGATGCCGAGCAGATTTACCGCTGGGAAAACGACCGCGACATCTGGCGGGTAAGCGGCACACACACCCCCTATTCCCGCTTTCAGATTGAGCAGTTTTTGCTGGACAACAACGACATCGCCGCTCAAAAGCAGCTCCGTTTGATGATCGACCTGACCGAAAGCGGAACCACCATTGGCTGCATCGACATCTATGATTACGATGCCTTCAACAGCCGCGCCGGCTTGGGCATCCTCATCGACAAAGCCTACCGCCAACAAGGCTACGCCAAGGCTGCGTTGGCTTTATGCGTTGAATACCTTTTCCATAATCTGCTATTGCATCAGGTGTATTGTTCCATCGACGAGAGCAACACGGAGAGCCAGCAGCTTTTTCTTGGTCAAGGCTTTGAATTGGTTGGACGACGGAAAGATTGGATAAAAACCATTGAAGGTTACTTGGATGTATTGGAATACCAGAAGTTAGGATAGCATCAAAAGGTCTATTTCGTCAGTTCTTGATACAGCTTAAACAACGCCGCCACCACCTCATTCTCCGACATTTTAAGGTCGAATCCGTATGCTTGCATTACTGCGGCATCGTTGGCGCGATGGGCTTTCAACAGTTCTGGAAACAGGATAAGATGGCTGTACATATCAGCAAATGACGCTTCGGAATACTTTTCACGAGCGTCCAAAATGGCTTGCGCCGTTTGTTCAATCTTTTGACGCTGTTGTTCCGACACTGAAGGCCAAGGGAAGTTGTTGTAAACGATGTCCTTGGAATACCGATAATCTGATTTCAACCTTCCGCAAACAACGCGCATCCATGCGTTATGGACCAATGAAGTCAAAATACCGAAATGATAAAGGGTAGCATTGGGAACTAACTTTACCGCATTGCTACATAAGACCTCTGGAGTCATGAATCCAATTGGTATATACTCGCGTCTTTCTGAAGATGTTTCAGGTATCAACAAATAATTGCTCTTCGGCATGTTCTCGACATGAAAATGCGTTGGCCTATCAGCCAATTTGACCGTTCCTGGGCTTGAACTCGCAAGACGATATTGCCTAACCGCCTCAATCCGTTTCATACATTCAGGCAATTTGACCAATTCCACAGGGTTGGCATCGCCAAGCCATAGGCACCAGCGAGGTCGGCGATTGATGAACTCATCAGAACCATACCAACGCTTGAAGTATTTCGCCGCCCCTGGCTCTTTCCTGACAAACTCTTCTTTCTCGTCATCTTTAAACAAATAGAAACCTCCGTCAATAGGTTTGTTTCCAATGCCAATCTCAGGCACATCGCAAATGGGATGCTGACGGCTTTCCACAAACACATTGTCACCATCAATCAGATAGCCATTGATATTATCGGCTTCAATAATCTTATCCCCTTCATAGATTCTCTTTTTGCCATTGGCATGACAAGTCGAAAAGCCAACAACAACACAATGAACATGCGCTTTTTGTGAGGCTTCGCTGTCCCAAATGAATGTCCGCCAAGCAAAGTCGATGTGTACACCAACTTCCATCAAAGGTTTCCAAAGATTGGCCACCTGCTCGCCTTGAGTGACAGAGTTGGTGGAAACAAGGGCCGCATGAAGCTTAGGGTTGACCTGCATCAAAAACGAAGCCTTTCTGTACCAACCCGTCACATAATCCATATTACCGATGTTTTTCCATTTCGGGCCAAACACCGAAACCAAGTCGTCCTTCTGTTCGGCAGACATGATGCGGGCACCAAGAAACGGCGGATTGCCAATGATATAGTCAAACTCTACATAACGGGTTCTCCTAATTTTGTCCACTCGATGAATGGAAGGACTATGAAGTTCAATCGTCCCATACTTAACCTCGGGTTCGCTTGCGACAACAGAAGAAGTCTCGTGAGGCAAATACTGATGGATATAAACCTCATCGGCATAAACGGTGGTCATATCTTCAGGCTCTTCCCACACCGACCAATCCATCCTCAAGGCGTTGCCTTCCTTGATGTTAGTGTATTTTTTCAATGGTAGCGGATCGATAATGAAGCCCACTATCTCGTCGGTCTCTTGCAACATCTGGCTTTCGGCAATCCAAAGGGCGGTTTGGGCTACAGCACATGCAAAATCGTTGATCTCAATGCCATAAAACTGGTTGATGCTCACCTTGATAGGGTCGGCCATCTCGCCGATGATACGGTCGCTACCGTATATAATTCGCAAGGTCTCATTCTCAAGGCGACGTAACGAGGTGTAGGATTCAGTCAAGAAGTTGCCCGAACCACAAGCCGGGTCGAGGAACTTCAGCGATGCCAATTTGTTTTGGAAGGCAAGTGCCTTTTCTTTCTTGGCCTTGGCTACGGTTGTAGACTTGATGCCGGCTAGTTCCGCCTTCAGGTCGTCCAAAAATAATGGGTCGATGACCTTGTGGATGTTCTCAATTGAGGTGTAGTGCATCCCTCCCACTCGGCGCGTTTCAGGATTCAAGGTGCTTTCAAACACGGCCCCGAAGATGGTGGGCGAAATCAGGCTCCAGTCAAAATCGTCTGAGGCTCGCTGGAGAATAAGCTCTCGAATCTCCTCGTTGATGCGCGGAATCTCGATGTCACCAGCAAACATGCCGCCATTGACGTATGGAAATGCCATCAGCTTTTCGTCCATATATGGGTCACGGTCTTCGGGTTGGGTGTCTAACACATGGAATAATTCTATCAACTTCGTCCTAAAGTCGTTCGCCTGAAACTGCGCCATGTAGTCATGGAACATATTCTTGTTTCCAAAGATGCCTGCATCTTCAGCATAGAGGCAGAACACCAAACGGACACACAGTTTGTTGAGGGCTTTTTGCGATTCCGGATTACTTAGGTCTTTGTATTGGGCGAGAATCTTATCGTACAACACACCGACAATCTCACCCGCCTTGATGCTGACCTCCAACTCTTTTTTGATATGGGCATTGGCATCATCCACCAAAAAAGCCAAACGATGATAATCCTTCTCCAAATCAGCCAATTGAATCACTTCCGGCGTATCGTTGGGGTGTTCCATGTCATGCACTTCAAAAGTGGTGAAGTTGCAAGCCACAATCCAACGGGGCGCCATCGACAGGGGCAATCCCGTTGCATAACGACGGGCTTGTTGGTATGGCGTCAACTCGGCTCCGTCGCTTTGTTTGGCTTTGGCAGTGAGGTCGACATGCGAGCCTTTCTGCTCAATCAAGACCTTGGTGACAGCGATATAAGCATCTATGAAGTCCGAACCTTTTTCCTTTGTGATGGTTTTCACAGGGATTTCAAACTGCATCCATGCCATCGGGTTGTCGATGCCGAAGACATTATGCAGTAATTCTAACCAAAAACGCTGGGTCTCACCTTTCTCATAACCCTTGCCCGTCCAGTCTTTCACAAACTGCTTTGCCGCTTGTTTCTGTGTAGTTTTCGCCATAGCTGATTAACATTTTCCATCCATGCTTCAGAAGCATAATCTGCAAAAGTAACGTTTTTTCCTTTTAATTCGCTTAATTTTGAGATTGATTTTGAAATTAATGTGATTGATGAAATAGAAATCGCCAAAATCCATCCAGCACAATGACAAACCAAGAGTTGGTATTGGGAAAAAGTCGTAAATTTGTGGCCTGAAACAACAAGGCACAAATGATTAAAATACAAACCACCCTACCCAAAGAAAAACGAAGCAGCAAAAAGAAAAAAGGCAAACGCATTGGATTCACCGTGCTATTGGTATTGGGTATCTTACTGATATTCTCCATGGCATTCGGCTTCTGGCTTTACAAAACAGTAATGTCACCCAATGTGCAAACCGCTGACGGAAAAGACGTTGAGCTTTTCATCCCTACTGGCTCGGATTACGAACAGGTGAAAGCCATTTTGTCAGATGCACATTGCATCGTCAACGAAAAGAGTTTCAACTGGGTGGCGCAAAAGAAGGAACTGCCTGCCAATGTGCATCCAGGTCATTATGTGGTGAAAAACGGCATCAACAACAACCAACTAGTCAACATGCTGCGCGGGGGCTTGCAGACACCCGTGAAGGTCAAGTTCAACAACATCCGTGATGTGGATCAATTAGCGGGGCGAATTGCCACTCAAATCGAGGCCGACTCTGCCTCCATCGCAAACATACTGCATAACCAAGACTATATCGAACAGTTGGGCTTCAACAAATACACCATCCCTGTCCTCTTCCTTCCCGACACCTACGAGTTCTATTGGAACACTGACGCCGAAGGCTTTGTCGTCCGTATGTTCCAAGAATACAACAAGTTCTGGACCGAGGAACGCAAACAACAAGCCCAATCCAAAGGCTTGACACCCATCCAAGTCAGCACCTTGGCTTCCATTGTCAACAAAGAAACCAACATGACTGACGAGATGCCACGTGTAGCAGGCGTTTACCTCAACAGATTGAAAAACAACTGGTTGCTACAAGCCGACCCGACACTCATCTTTGCTTGGAACGACTTTAGCATTCGCCGCGTGCTCGACCGTCACAAGGAAATCGAGTCGCCTTTCAACACTTATAAATATGCCGGCCTGCCACCTGGACCCATCTGCATCCCTTCCATCGCGGCAGTCAAGGCAGTGCTCAACGCGGAAGACCATCATTATTTCTACTTCTGCGCCAAAGAGGACTTCTCAGGCTACCACAACTTCGCCAAAACCCTTGCCGAGCACAACCGCAACGCAGTACGATACCAACAGGCGCTGAACCAAAGAGGAATTATGAAATAAAACAATGACCATTGACTATGACTATGACTATGACTATGACTATGACCAATACAACCAAGGCTATTAACTTCACCCTCGGGTGTGGTTGTCATGGTCATTGTCACAAGTCATAGTCAACTGAACAACTGAACAACTGATAACTGCAAACTGACATGAAAGCATTCAAAGCATACGACATCCGTGGCGAATGGGGCAGCGACCTCAACGAAAACATCGCCTACCGCATCGGCTACTTCCTGCCTGATGTACTCGACACCGACACTTATTTAGTGGGACGCGACATGCGCCTTTCCTCACCGAACATGTTTGAAGCACTAACCCGAGGCCTCACTGACCGAGGCAAAAACGTCGACTTCATCGGCCTGTCCACCACACCGTTGGTCTATTGGTCGACGGCGAAATACGGCTACGGCGCCTCCATACAAATCACGGCATCGCACAACCCAAAGCACCACAACGGCTTGAAAATCTCAGCAAAAAACGCTCTTCCCGTCGGCTATGACACCGGCTTGAATCGCTTGGAAGCCTTGGTGGAAAGCGACAAAGCCACGATTCCTTGCGAGAAAAAAGGCCAAATCCGTGAAAAAAACGTCTATGCCGATTACCTCGCTTTCCAGAAACAGTTTGTGGGGCCGCACGACAACCTCAACATCGCTGTGGACTGCAGCAACGGCATGTCGTCCATCTTCGTCCACGAGCTGATTGGCAAGGCGCATTACATCAACGACACTTTGGACGGCAATTTCCCCAGCCACGAGCCCAATCCATTGGAAGCCAATGCTCAGGAGCAAATCAAGGCCTTGGTAAAGAAAGAGAAATGCGACATTGGCCTGCTCTTCGACGGCGATGCCGACCGCATCACTTTCATCGATGAAAAGGGACGATTCATCAGCCCCGACCTCATCATTGCCTTCTTGGGCGACTATTTCATCGGTGAGCAACAGCAAAAGGGCATTGTTTTGCAAGACATCCGCAGTTCTCGTGCCATCCAAGAATACCTTAATCGTTATCAAGCCAAGGTGGAGACCTGGCGTGTGGGTCGCGCCTACGCTGCACTGAAACTCAGGGAGTTGGACGGTTGCTATGGCGGCGAGTTAGCTGGACACTATTATTTCCGCGACTTCTACTATTCCGACTCAGCACTGCTGGCGGCCTCCATCGTGTTGCGGCTCTTGGCTGAACGCAAAAAGGAAGGCAAAACCATGAGCCAAATCATCGACGAAATCACACCCTATTCCAATTCGGGCGAAATCAACTTCAAGATTGAGCGCAAGAATGAGGCCATGGACGCCGTCCGCGAACATTTTATGAGTATCGAAAAGCCCGAACGTTTCTTGGACTTCGACGGCTACCGTTTGGATTATCCCGACTGGTGGCTTAACATAAGACCCTCCAACACAGAACCTTATCTCCGTTTCCTTTGCGAAGCCAAGAGCGAAGCCAAGCTAAAAGAAATCATCGAAACCGTGAAAGGCATTGTTGCGCAACATAGTTGACGGAATAGACTTTTCAAAGAATTACGTATTTTTGCAAAAATTTGAAGCGATGAAAAGAATAGTATTTCTCCTTTCAGCAGTGCTGTTAATGACTTTGACAGGTTGCGAAAACCCATCAAAATCACGTATTTACACCGAAGAAGGCTCAAAGCAGCTGTTGCGTTACAGCCAATATGAAGAGGCAGAGGAAATCCTCACAAAAGCCATCAAGTACGACAAGCACAATTATGAAGCCTACTACTATCGTGGCTGTGCCAAAATCAATGCTCAAAAATTCGAGGAGGCCATCGCTGATTTTGAGAAAGCCGTGGAGTTGAAGCCCGACTACGCCGACGCCTATTTCAACTTAGGCAGGATATACTACATCCTACATGACGAAGACAAAGCATGTGAAAACTACCAGTTGGCTGCCAAATACGGTCGGCCCAACTTGGAAGATTATCTGAAACGGTGTCGATAAATCAGTTCTAAATAAAAGAAATCTACCGCCTATAGATTCCCGAGGGAATGACATAGGCGGTAGATTTCTTTTATTACAAAATCACTCAATGATCTGCTCGCCGTAGGACTCTTCGGCGATGACTTCACCATCTTCGTTGTAGGTTTTCCAAACGCCCGATTTTTGTCCCTTTGCGTATTGGCCTTCTTCCTTCAAGGCCTTGCTCGGATAATAGGTTTTTGTCGGGCCATCGAGCAATCCGTCATGATAGATACATTCCATAATCAACACGCCCGTGTCGGAATACTTTCTGCATTGGCCTTCGGGCTGACCCTCAACAAATTGCGTTTCTTCCGCCAACATGCCATTTTGCGGATTGTAAAGTCTCGACCAACCGTTTACTTTGCCTTCTGTGTTATCTTCCACCAAACTCAGTTGTCCCGAATTGGCGTCATAATACTTCCACTCGCCATCCTTTTTCTGGTTCAGGTAATAGCCCGTGGCAATCACCCTGCCATTGGGAGCGTATGTTTTATTCAATGCCTTCTCGCCTGACTTGTCGAACTCATTGATAGCCTTCAAGTTGCCTTGTTCGTCATAATAGCGGAAAGTGCCTTTGCATTTGTCGTTTTTGAACTGGCCTTCATAACGCAACTGCCCGTTGGGATAAAAATCATGCCATGCCCCTTGACGACGGCCTTTTGAATCGATTCGGTTGAAGTCCTGAGCCACGGCAGCAACGGCAAATAACAGAGCGGCAAGGATTAAGCAATATCTTTTCATGATTTCTTCGGTTTTGAGGCTGCAAATTTAAGGAAATAACTTAATTTTGCACCGATTATTGTATGGCCGAGTATTCTTCCATATTGTTGGAAAACGCAGTGGAGTCGCTTTCAAAGTTGCCGGGCATTGGCAAGAAGACCGCTTTGCGGTTGGCTTTGCATTTGCTTAACAGCGAAGACTTGGAAACCGAGCAACTTGCTGATTCACTGCTAAAAATGAAGCACAACATTATGCTTTGTGAACGCTGCTACAACATCAGCGACACAAAGGTTTGCTCGATTTGCTCCAATCCGCGCCGTGACGAAAACACGCTTTGCGTGGTAGCCGACATGCGCGATGTACTGGCCATAGAGAGGACGGCTTCATACAACGGACTTTACCATGTTTTGGGTGGCGTCATCAGCCCGATTGAAGGCATTTCGCCTAACGATTTGAAGATTACGCAATTGGTGCAACGCACACAAAAAGAAGACATTAAGGAAATCATCTTGGCTTTGCCTGCCACCATCGAGGGCGACACGACCAATTTTTACATTTTCAGGCAGCTGAAAGACTTCGAAGGAAAGATTTCGGTGATTTCAAAAGGTATTGCCGTGGGCGACGCCTTGGAATATGTCGATGAGGTGACGTTAGGGCGGTCGATACAAAACAGGATTCCGTTCAATCAGAAATGAACCTGGATTCCGAGAGGCAATCATTGCGTCTCTACAGGGATGCATCGTCAAAAAGGTTCATTTCCGTTTTGGGCATTTCTTCGAACAGATTCAATTGATTTTCGGTGAGATACAACTCCGTCGGCACTTCGTATTCGTAGGCTGTGATGAAGCGTTCAATGTTTTTCTTGATGAGTTTGATGGGCGTTGTCCTACGTGCTTTGCAGTAGTTGCGCAGGGAACGGTATTGCCCCGCCGACAACTTGAAAGTAATCGCGTGGTATTTGTAGTTGCGACGTTTATGTTTCTTGTTTTGTGCCATAACACATTGATTTGATGGCACGAAATAACAAAATAATATGATGAAATCCAAATTATCGCAAAAGTTTTCTAATTTTGTTCGACTTATTCAGCGAAAAAATGAAAATCACCGTCATCGGAGAGTCCAATATCGATATTGCCGTAAGGCCTTATGGGGCATTCAACGCCACTGGCTGTACACCCGGAAACATCGCCTTCCATCATGGCGGAGTAGCTCGCAACATTGCGCACAATTTATGCCTATTGGGGCACGAAGTACGATTGATGAGCGTTTTCGGCGGTGACGACTTTGCCGAGCGGCTCCTTTCCGAGTGCAAGCAAATTGGAATGGACTTGTCGCTGTCCACACAATTCAAGGAAGAAAAAAGCCCTATCTTTCTCAGTTTCAACAATGACGTGGGCGATATGCAGTCGGCAGTGTCCGATGTCGGCTTGAACGAGCGCATGGATTTTGATTGGCTGAGAGAAAAAAACGATGCCATCAACCAGTCCGAATTGGTAGTTGCCGACACCTTGCTAAGCGTTGAAGCCCTCTCCTATCTCATTGATTATTGCAAAGTTCCATTGTATATTGACACTGTTTCACCTGTCAAAGCCCTACGTTTTGATGAAGCCCTGCAGAAATCAAAAAGGCAATCTGTTTTCGCCCTAAAATGCAACCTTTCCGAAGCTCAAGCCATCACTGGTAAAAGCGATACATTCGAAGCAGCCAAGGCATTGAACGCCAACGGGGTGAAGCATGTTTATTTAACCATGGGTTCAAAAGGCGTTGTTTACTGCCATAATAATGTAATTGATGCATTCCCATCGATTCCCACCAAAATCGTGAATGTAACAGGTTCTGGTGATGCGTTTTTTGCAGGCGTAATACATGCCAATGCAATTGGGCTTTTTGGCAAAGAAGCTGTCACATACGGCCTAAAAGCCGCGCAGCACAACATAAAAAACGAAGCGCCGGTCAATCCGACGCTTCGAATTAGTGTGTTTGATGAATAGTTTCCTTAGAAGCTGAAGCCGATACGAGCCATGATCATCATAGGATGAACATTTCCCCATGTTTCAATAGTGGAGGTATTGGAGGTTCCCTTGACCACTCTTTCACCTTTCACATCAGCTTTGCCTAAGTCATAGAAGCTGCAACCAACTACCAAGTTTTTGGCAACTTCGATACCGGCCCCCACTTGATATGCAAAACTAAAAGCAGCATCATAATCATTCGTCACCTTGGTGTTGGCTTCAAAATTCCCGATATGCGTTTTCGTGACATATTCCATATCGGTGATGAAACGAGCATTACCGCCAGCACCAGCCTCGACGTAAATACCAAAATTAGGATTGATGTAAAAAATGTAATTCGCACCTATCATGGCTGGAACATTAATGTACTTGGGTGTAGCTTTATATTCCAAACCAGAACCAATAAGCTGACCGCCATAATATACTTCATTTTTACGATAAGCAGTCTTCAAATCCGAAGTCGGGCCATTGTATATACCATCAACAGAGAGCATGACTCCCAAACCCTTAACGCCAACATTGAAATACCATCTCAGACCTACATTGAAGCCGATGCCAGCGCCAGCATCGTCATCGTCAAGATCGATTGAAGTCAAGGCGAAATCATCAAAGCTGTCAAAATCAGCATAATCTTTCAGCGGGAATGCACCGCTAAGGAACATGGCGCCACGTGTTTGGGCCATAGCTTGACCACCCATTACCAACATGGCAGCCAGAGCGAGAACTTTTACTATTTTCTTCATTTTTTGATAATTTAAAGTTATTTTTTCCGTTTGAATAAAAACGCGGCAAAATTACAAAAACTTTCGTATTTTTGCCCAAAAATCAGAATTTTATATGCTACAACGACTAAAGAGTTTCAAAGAGCTGCATCCTTTCACCTCGCTGATGCTGATTGCTATAGCGGTGAGAATCATAGTGGTTATCTTCGTTCCGGGCTTCGGCTCCAACCGCGATGTACAGCATACCACCCTTTTCATAGGCTTTCTCGAGAAAGCGAAGTCCCTCCTGGGCATCGGCGAATCGTCGGGGCAAGGATTGATGCTGCTCAGTCGCACCTTGTATGCCATGGTATCGCTCTTCACCGTTTCGATGATATATCGCATCTGTGACCTGTTTTCCAACAAACAGAACGCTTGGCTTTTGGCGCTTATTCCTGCTTTTTGCTGCATCATGCCGTCGTTTGGCATCATCGAAAATGCCAATGCCTTCCTCGGATTGCCGTTGTTGCTTTACGGCGCTAACGTCATACTTCGCCAAGAGGTATTGCGACAAAACAACCTCAACGAAAACGTACATCGCACTTCGTTCCTCATCGCAGGCATCATGCTTGGTTTGGGCATCTGCGTTTGGTATGAAAGCGTCTTTATCGTTCTCCCCATCTTGCTCATCCTTTGCATTAGACGCAATTTCAAAGGTGCCCTTATGACCTTCATCGGTATCGGCATTTCCATTGTCGCAGTAGGATTGCTACTTTGGGCTCTCGGCGTCAACCCATTGAAATACATTCAATTATGACCAAAGAAGAAGCTCGCCAGCGCATCGCTACCCTAAGCGATGAATTGGAACAACATAACTATAACTATTATATCCTCGCCAAACCCACCATCAGCGACTACGAGTTCGACATGAAACTCGAGGAGCTCGCTCGTTTGGAAAAAGAATTTCCCGAATACCTGTCCCCAGCCTCGCCTACCCAACGTGTGGGTGGAGGCATCACGAAAGAGTTTAAAACCGTTGAGCATCGTTATCCAATGCTCTCGCTTTCAAATTCTTACAGCATGGAAGAAATCAACGAGTTCATCAACCGCATCAAAAAAAGCATCGATGGCGAGTTGGAGTTTTGTTGTGAGCTCAAGTTTGACGGACTGTCCATCAGCCTACAATATGAAAACGGGGTTTTGGTCCGTGCCGTGACCCGTGGCGACGGTGCCCAAGGCGACGATGTGACCACCAATGTAAAGACCATCCGCACCGTGCCCTTGAAGCTGCATGGCGACTATCCCGAGTTCTTCGAAATGCGTGGCGAGATTGTGATGCCTTTCGAGAGTTTCAACCGCTTGAACGAAGCCCGAGCCGAGGCTGGCGACGACCTCTTCGCCAACCCGCGCAACGCCGCAGCCGGAACGCTGAAACTGCAAGATTCCAAGGAGGTAGCACGTCGAAAACTCGACAATTACTGCTACTACATGATGATGGACGACCTCGAAAGCCGCTATCAAACCCATTATGAGAGTCTGCAAGCAGCCCGCCAATGGGGATTCAACATTTCCAATTTCATGGCACTATGCAAAACCACCGAGGAAATCTTCGAATTCATCGATTATTGGGACATAAAACGCCATGAGCTGCCTTTCGCCATCGACGGCATCGTGCTGAAAGTCAACAGTTATGCCCAACAACAGGCTTTGGGATTCACGGCCAAATCGCCGAAATGGGCCATTGCCTATAAGTTCAAGGCGGAGGAAGTGGAAACCGAGCTGCAAAGCGTTGATTTCCAAGTAGGACGGCATGGCACCATCACACCCGTGGCCAACCTCGCTCCAGTCCAATTGGCAGGTACGACCGTGAAACGCGCCACCTTGAATAATGAGGACTTCATTCGCCAATTCGACTTGCACTATGGCGACACGGTTACTGTGGTGAAAGGGGGTGAGATCATCCCGAAAATCATCGGGGTGAATTTGGACAAGCGTCAGGCGGGCGCGAAACCAGTGGAATTTGTCAAGATCTGTCCCATTTGCGGAACTCCACTCGTCCAGAACGAAGGCGAAGCGGCTTGGTATTGCCCGAACAGCTCAGGTTGCTCGCCGCAAATCCGTGGGCGCATTGAGCATTTCATCGGGCGCAAAGCCATGAACATCGAGAGCCTCGGCGAGGGCAAGGTGGAATTGCTTTATGAGGAAGGATTAGTGCGTAATGTCGCTGATTTGTATGACCTTACATACGACAAACTATTTGGCTTGGAGAAGGTTATCACCATCGAGGACGAGTTCAGCCTCATGCCCGTGGCGACACGCAAAGTCAGCTTCAAGGAGAAAACAGCACAAAACATATTGGATGCTTTGGAGAAGTCAAAGTCGGTGCCATTTGAAAGGGTGCTGTTTGCCTTGGGCATCAAGTTCGTGGGAGAGTCGGTGGCCAAGGTGTTAGCCAAGGCTCTGCACGACATCGACCATATCATTGGTGTCTCTGTTGAGGAAATGACCGAAATCAACGAGATTGGCGAGAAGATTGCGCTGTCGGTGAGGAACTTCTTCGATGACGAGCGCAATATCGACATCGTCAATCGACTGAAACAGCATGGTTTGCAATTTGCCATGGCTGAGCAAGCCATTTCCGACAAGGAACAAGTCTTGGCAGGCAAGACTTTTGTGGTGAGTGGCGTGTTCCAACACTATTCCCGTGATGGCATTAAGGAAACCATCGAGGCCTACGGTGGCAAGAATGTGGGAAGCATTTCTGGCAAGACCGACTACGTTTTGGCTGGCGACAAGATGGGTCCCGAAAAACGCAAAAAAGCCGAATCCTTAGGCGTTCCCATCATCACCGAGGCAGAATTTGAGGAAATGATAGGTGTTTCGCGTTCGCCGGAAGAAAATGGATTACTGTTTTGAGTACATATCAAGAAAAAGTGCTATTTTTGCAAAGTAATTGGAAGGCATTATGAGTTACGAATTAACTGAAAAAGAATCTGCTACGTTTACAGAGCCTGAAAAAACCATGAGCCGAAAAGAGTTGAGAGAAAAGTGCTATTCTTTGGAAGAGTCAAAAAGGCTTTTACTGGAAAAGGTTCACCACCATTACCATCCTGAACAATGAAGGTCTTTATTGACAAGGAGGTACATCTTCAAATTGAAGCCTTTTATGAGGCTGCAATGAAGCATCATATCACTCTTGACGAAGCAACTGTCATCAAAAAGATTGATAGATTGTATGATGCCATGGAATCACTTGGAGCCTATGCTGAAATTTATCCCATAGCCCGTTTAAATGAAGATTGGATTTCAAAAGGTTATCAAGAATTCATCTGCGAAGACTTCCATTTTGCATACAAAATATACATTATGAATGACGGAGAAAGAATTGTGAGGATACATGATGCCGTTCATAGTATGTTATATCATTAGAATTTTAAATCTTTAAATCTTAAATACTTACGAAATGAGAATAGAGAAAATCATTGCTCGCGAAATCTTAGATTCTCGCGGAAACCCCACGGTTGAAGTGGATGTTACTTTGGAATGTGGCATTATGGGTCGCGCCTCGGTGCCTTCAGGTGCCTCGACAGGCGAACATGAAGCCCTCGAACTGCGTGACGGCGACAAGAAGCGTTACGGCGGCAAGGGTACCCTGAAAGCCGTTGACAATGTCAACAAGATCATCGCCCCGGAAATCTTGGGTATGTCGGCCCTCGACCAGCGCGCCATCGACCACAAGATGCTGGCTTTGGACGGCACCAAGACCAAGTCGAAGCTCGGCGCCAACGCCATCCTTGGCGTCTCTTTGGCCGTGGCCAAAGCAGCAGCCAATTATCTTGACATCCCGCTCTACCGCTATATCGGTGGCACCAACACCTACACGCTGCCCGTCCCAATGATGAACATCATCAACGGTGGTTCGCACAGTGACGCCCCTATTGCTTTCCAAGAGTTCATGATCCGTCCTGTGGGTGCTCCTTGCTTCCGCGAGGGTCTGCGCATGGGTGCCGAGGTGTTCCACACCTTAGCCAAGCTCCTGAAGAAACGTGGTCTCAGCACCGCCGTTGGCGACGAAGGTGGCTTTGCCCCCGCCCTCAACGACACTGAAGATGCACTTACCATCATTTGTGATGCCATCAAGGAAGCTGGCTACGAGCCTGGCAAGGACGTGAAGATTGCCTTGGACTGCGCCGCCTCTGAGTTCGCTTACAACGTCGACGGCAAGTGGTTCTACGACTACCGTGAATTGAAGAACGGTACGAAGAAAGACCCGAACGGCAAGCGCTTCAGCTCCGACGAGCAAGTCGATTTCCTTGAGGAACTCATCAACAAATACCCCATCGACTCCATCGAGGACGGCATGGGCGAAGAAGACTGGGACGGCTGGAAGAAACTCACCGACCGCATCGGCAGCCGCTGCCAACTCGTCGGCGACGACCTTTTCGTCACCAACGTCGACTTCCTCTCGAAGGGCATCCAACTCGGCTGTGCTAACTCCATATTAATTAAGGTGAACCAAATCGGCTCGTTGAGCGAGACTTTGGACGCCATCGACATGGCCCACCGTCACGGCTACACCACCGTCACCAGCCACCGCTCAGGCGAGACCGAGGACGCCACCATCGCCGACATCGCCGTGGCCACCAACAGCGGACAAATCAAGACTGGTTCGTTGAGCCGCTCCGACCGCATGGCCAAGTACAACCAGTTGCTCCGCATCGAGGAAGAGCTGGGCGACCTTGCCGTGTATGGTTATAAGAAGTTGAAGTGATCGTAGGATTACACAAACTAAAAAGCCGAGGTCAACGCCTCGGCTTTTTGTTTATCCAAACACCGCCTTCAGCCGCCACATCGCCTCCTCCACCGTTGCCCTCGGGCAAGCCAAATTGATGCGGAAGAATCCACCGCCAGCCTCCTCGCCAAAGTCCTTGCCACGGTTGAAACCCAATTGTGCTTCTTGGGTCATCTTTTGCCACAAATCCTCTTCGGAAATGCCGTAATCATTGAAGTCGAGCCACATCATATAGGTGGCTTGAGGTTTATGGAACTTCACCTTAGGCAAATTAGCAGTCAGGAAATCGGAGACATAATCGATGTTGCCCTGCACGTAATCAAGGAGTTGTGCAAGCCATTCGTCGCCTTGGTTCATAGCGGTTTGGGTAGCCACTTTGCCAAAGATATTGCCGAGATGCGCCTCCATGTCCTCAACGTAGGCCACGTATGTCTTGCGCAGGTATTCGTTGGGGATGATAGCCGTCGAAGTAGCCAAGCCAGCCAAATTGAAAGTCTTGGATGCCGCGTGGAAGGTGATGCTGTTCATGGCATACTGATGGCCCAAAGTGGCAAAGGGTATGTGCTTGTAACCAGGCAACACCAAGTCACAATGGATTTCATCGGAGATGACCAATACATTGTTTTTCAAGCAGATTTCACCCAACAGCAATAACTCGTTGCGCGTCCAGCAACGGCCTACGGGGTTGTGAGGGTTGCAGAGAATCAGCATCTTAGCGGTCTTGGCTTGCTCTGCCAATTGGTCAAAGTTGATTTCGTATCCATCACCTCTATTTACCAAGGTGTTGTAAACCAGTTTTCTACCGTGGCTTGAAACTGCATGATGGAAAGGCGGATAAACCGGTGGCTGGATGATGATTTCATCGCCAGGCTCAGTGAAAGCCAGCACTGCCATATTGAAGCCGCACACCACACCTGGAGTGAACGACATCCATTCCATCGGCACCTCCCAATTATGGCGACGTTTCAACCATCCTGCAATGGATTGAAAATAAGCCTCATCCTTGAAATGATAGCCATAAACGGGATGCTCGGCGCGCTCGATGACGGCCTTGCGGACGAAATCGGGCGTCTCAAAGTCCATGTCGGCCACCCACATGGGCAACACATCAGGATTGCCGAAAACTTGCTTCCTCAAATCATACTTAACGCAGTTAGTATCAGCGCGATTGATTACCTTGTCAAAATCGTATTTCATGGTTTCTTGATTGAATTTAAGCTGCAAAGTTGCAAAAAATTCGTGATTTTTGCGATGGCAAAGAAAAAAGATGTACTTTTGCAGCGTCAAAATCGATACAGTTCTTTAAAATCATGGGGGAGTCGCATAGTGGCAATTGCAACAGACTGTAAATCTGTCCGGGTATCCGTTCGGTGGTTCGAGTCCACCCTCCCCCACATTCAAACCCCAATGATGAAGTTTTCAGATTAAATCAGAGAAATTCAAATTCCCCTGCCCTTCAGAAATGCGCTATTCTTCAACTCATCAAAATACTATCTAACAATTTTAAAATCAATCTATTACAACACCATTATAAATCACTTCACACACCCATTCAACTAAGGGGATAAAAACAAAAAATACAAAAACAAAAACAAAAAATGCTGATTTTGCGGCATTTACGGAAAAACGCGAAAAATTAAAAAGTACAATCTTCTTGAATTTACCATAATTTTGGTATAACCGGCACTGCCGGTTGGTATAACCCAATTATAACCGATTATACTAAGGGCGGCCAAAAGCCGCTTTTTTTGTGCAAAAAATGGCCTGAAAAGCCCGAAAAACAACGCTTTTATACCATTTTGCCGACCTCACGAAAATGGTGCGCCACACACGCCTTTTGAAGGGCCTTTGAACACCCTTTGAAAGGCGTTTTTTCGTGCCCGCTCCGACCGTACTTTTCGCCTCAAAAACGGCTTTGGATGGACAAATGGGTGGACAAATGGGTGGACAAAACTCGATAAAAAACGGCTCGACTTCTACCCCTTACTACAGCAAAACAATGCGAGTTGCCCCCTATATTAATGTTTTTCCGCAAGTCGGAAATAATACATAAATTATTGAAATTTAGTGCTTTAATATGGATTTTTGACTCAAAAACCGCCTAAAAACACCGCCCTCCCTTGACAAAGGTCAGTTTCGATGGCCAATTCAGCCCGCTGCGGATGCGATTTCGGTACCATCGCTCCCCCCTGCAAGCAATGCCTCGACCTTTTCTTCCAGAAGGCCGATAATCTTCTGCTGGTCGGCCACTTTTTCCCGCAACAGACGGACAACCTCGTCGCGATCCGGCGGAGGAGCCTCGTTCATCACACCGGGTGTCCGATGCATGGAGCCTTCCCCGGTGAGCAACCAATTCGCATCCAAATTTTCGCATTTTGCGTATATCAATTCGATGTCAAAGGTGTTTCTTGCCATCCATGAACTGATTGTTTGGGGTTTAATACCCAGTTTTTGGGCAAAATCAGCATTTTTTCCCTCTGAATAATACTCTATTAACTCCTTTAATATCAAACTTTTATCCATTTCAAAATAATTTTTTCGCAAAATGCGTAAATTTTTCTTGCTATATTCGCAAAATGCGTATATTTGCAGCGTGTTTCAATCATTGAAGCACGCGACAAAAATAGCAAAAAGAAATGACAAAGCAACTTCACACGAAAAAAGGCACCGGCAAAGCGATAGCGAGACTGCTCGGAGTGAGTGAGCACACTGTAAGCGATGCCATCCGTGGAAAGATCGACACGGACACGGCAAGGAAGATCCGCACGATGGCCATCCGCAACTACGGCGCAATCGAGATTGAAATCTAATCACCAATAAATAAGGAGAAAAGAAAATGAGGCACAACCTGACTTACATTATCGACAGAATCGAGGCCTGCGCATTTGCGGCGCTGGCCGCACTGTGCATCTACGGCGCAATCGCCAAGGGCGCATGGTGGCACATCGGGACGGCTGTCATCTGCGCAGTGATGGCCGTGGCTTTATGGAAGAGCGCAATCGTGGACGAGGGGGAGATTGACCTGGAATAAAAAGCGTCGGATGGTAGCACGGATAGGATGCTAATCGGATAGGCACCCAGTAAAACCCCTACATTAGTGAGGTTCGAGTCCTCACCCGCGCACAAGGAACTAACCTATAAAATGAAAGAGATATGAAAGCAAATCTGAAAGCCGAGGACAAAAGACTGGCCGTGGTGCTGATGAGCACGAGCGGCAAGGTTTCGGAAGAAGCCATTAGTAATGCGAGGTCGCGCATCATGCTGAAGCATGGGATGTCGACCCAGTCAATACGCTTCGATGATAACGGTTTCTCTACCATTCTCATCTTTGAGGTATATAACGACGCCGCAGTCTTCCCAGATCGCCTCGCCTACCGTCTTCGCAAACTCTTCACAACAATACTGATGAAGGTAAACGGCGGAAACATTCCCGTCATGGTCGTAATCGAAGGTGACACGGACAGATTTCCGATGCACGGGGCATTTCATTGAACCAGCAATCTTCCTTAACCTTTTGGTTTCGGACTCAAATGGATTAAAACTATAACTCATAACAGGCCGCAAAGGTAGCGAAAAGATGCAATATTTCAACAACATACTGACCGTGGAAGCCGGATGGATGATTGAGCAGGGCGTGATGACGGAGACTGAGTATAAGAACCTCGCCCATCATACCAAGGACATCCAAGTGGTGCGCCGCGCCTGCCGCAACACTCCTGCGCTGGTGGCCTACGACTCGATGCCCGACCGCTATAAGAAGGCCATCGTGGAGCGCGTGGGCGACCCGCGCAAGCAGGCCCGGCAGAATGTGCTGGAGGGCCTGATTGAGCACTCGGCAGCGGCCACCACCTTCTTTGAGGACTACATGATTGACGACGACCGCCACCTGCCCGCCGACAAACGGAGGGAATACTACGCCAACGCAGTGGTGCTCGACGGAGTGAAGCGGCTGATCGAAAGCCGCAACTCGAAACGCAAGGCCCTGGGCAACCGCGCCACGCGCTTCTGGGACGAGATAAGCGAGGCCGTGCAAGACCTCGACCTGACGAAGTGGCCGCACACGCTGCCCGCCAACGCCCGCAGCCTGGAGCGCAAATACCAGCGTTATCTGGCCGAGGGCTACGGCAGCCTCGTCCACAAAGCCTACCAGAACGGCTCGAAGAATGCGGCGAAGGTGGCCGACGAGAACCAGAAGGCGATGCTCGTCACCTTCATGAGCGACCCGCGCAACCTCGACAACGAGCAGGTGGCCCGCCTCTATAACATGGTGGCCCAACAGATGGACTGGAAGAAGATAACGGCCTCGGCGGTGGCGGTGTGGCGCGACAAGTGCGACGACCTTATCTTTGCCCGCCGCCACGGTGCGGAGAAATACCGTGCCGGACGCGAGATGCAGGTGAGGCGCAGCGCACCCACGCGTCCGCTGCTCTTCTGGACGATGGACGGCTGGGATGTGGAACTTCTTTACCAGCACAAGCCGGACAAGGGTGCCACGACCTACCACAACCGCCTGACGATGGTGGTGGTCTTGGACGGCTGCTGCCGCTACCCGATAGGCTTCGCCGTCGGCAAGAACGAAAGCCCCGCCCTCATCCGCGAGGCCCTGCGCGACGCTGAGCGCGAGACGCAGCGGCTATTCGGGCGCATGTATCGCGTCG
>JAEEGK010002062.1_pt1 | contig 50271 bp, 25 predicted proteins | sample 8958771 | NCBI WGS metagenome assembly JAEEGK01 (sample SAMN16246547, study PRJNA631951) | gut metagenome | biome: gut microbiome; feature: rumen; material: SC-attached | host: Bos | place: Iran: Karaj | collected 2018-10 | reverse complement strand
TATGAAATTGTTTATATAATTGAAGGTAAGAAGATACATCATAAATATCACTCAAAAAATTAAATATAGCTGAAAAGTCTTTAGAAAGATATTTATATTCTTTTCTAATATCCTTAATACAAAAGCTATATATATAATCTTTCATTTTAAATAATGAGCCTTTAAGTCTAAATCTTGTAATAATTGCTGAATTATTAAACCCTTTGTTTCTTTTAAAATTAAAATTAGAATAATCATAGGATAAATTATTTTTATCCTCACATCCAGTTTTAACTACATTTTTTTGATCTAAATCCAAATTTGAATTATCATTATTTTTTACCTTATTTTTATTATATATGTCTTTGTTTTTATCTTTTAATATTTTTGCGCTATTAATATTTTTCGCATTTAATTCAACAAAATTATTTAGTTTTGGAAAACTAAATGGTTCAAAACTACTATTATCATTACTATTATTATTAAGTTTAGAAAGATTTTTGCTAGAAATTAAATCTTTTAATTTATTATTAGCTTTTTCCAAATTACTGATATGATTCGTTTTTTTAGAACTATTTTTAGATATATTAAAATTTTTATTTTTTACATTTTTATTCTTATTATTTTCATTATTATTTGAAATATTATTTTTTTTTTTATTATTTTTTTTGTTATCTAACTTTGAAAATGGATTAAAAATTATTTGATTTTTATTTTGTTTATAAAGATTTATATATGTTTTACTTGAATATTCATTAATTATATATGAATTATTTGATAAATTAATTAATGGAAATTTTGATTGCTTCATCATATTATTATATATATTTATATCTTTTCTTGAATCAATTATTTGGCTATTTAAAATTTTACTTTTAGAATTATTCTTTTTTTTAGATATTGATAATAATTTTTGGAATATTGTAATATTTTCTTTTTTATTGTTTTTTATGCTTGGATAATATAATTTTAATTCAACCTTATTATCATTATTTATATTAAAATTATTTAATCTAATAATATTTTCTTGAATAGAATTACTATTTATTTGACCATTATTTTTTTTTTTAATTAAGTTGTATTTATAATAAAATAATATTCGTGAAAAATAAACAGATTTATCATAGTTGATTGACTTCTTTTTAGAATATATATTTAAATTACATTGAGTTTCTTTATTCATTTTTTCATCCTCATTTTTCATTAAAAATAATTGTAGAATTTGAATATTATAAAACTTTTTTTGATAAATAAAAATTAATTAAAAATGAAAAATTTAAAATATTATTTGATTTTAGAATGATTTTTAATATATTTATTCAAAATGGAATCAAAAAAAAAAGGAAAAGAATTATGTTTAAATAAAAAAATACTTTTCAAAAAAAAATATATAATTTTTAATGAAAAAATAAATTTATTTTTAAATGAATGAAATTGAAGAATTAAAAAAAGTATTTGATTTAAATCAAAAAAATTTAAAAAATATAGTAGAATATAATTATAAATTAAGATATTATCTCTTCAAATTTTTAACTGAATTTTTTAATAATGATGAAAATAAAGAATATTCCTTAAAAAATATATTTGAAATGCTTAAAGCCAGAGAACCAATAATTTTAGGATTTGATCAAAATTATAATAAAATCCATGACTTTAGATTAAATTTTACTCATGAAAAATTATTATATAAATCATTTGAAGATTTTATAAAGCAAAATAATGAAAATAATGATTCTATATATTTCCAAGAAAAATCAACATTTATTAATGCATTTTTTAAAGGATTTTTTAATATTGATAAAGATCAAACAATGAAAGATTTTTTAAAAGAGGAAATTAAAAAAAAAATGGTAAAAGTATTTTCTTTATTTATTGATTCTCAAGATATTTCTCATACTTTGAGAAGATTAGAAAATCCAATGTTTACTAATACATTAAGATTAGAAGATATACTTAATGATATTAAATTTCCAAATATCAAAAATAAAATTATAAATTATAGTCAAAATATTAATGAATGTTTTAAATGTTTATATATTAAAATTGAAAATGTTTGTCTCATAAATTTACAATTAAGTTATTCTAATAATTATTTAAAAGATTTTTCTTTAACTGTTGGTGGATTAAAAGAACATTCTAATTTTCTAGTAAGCGGATTTGGGAAAAGAAATTATCCTAATTCGTTTAAATCAAAAAAAATTCTTTCAAAATCAAAAAGTAAATTTTTATTATTTAATAAAATTGAAACATTATTTAAAGATTTTTTTGAAAAAATGTTATTGAGATTTAATAATCATTTATTTCAATGTATTATAATTTTAATCAAATATGCTTCAAAATATTCTAATTTATTTAAAAAAAAATGTGCTTATTGTGAGAAAATAATTAAATATAATTCATTTGATAATACATTATTTCCACCATTTTTATGTTTTTATTTAGATAAAGAATTATTTTATCATGAGGATTGTTTAAATATATCAAGAAATCAATCTGCATAAAATTAAAACTATAATAAATGTTTAATTATTATAATATAATATATTAAATTTTTTTTTAGAAAAGAAAAAAAAATGAAAAATATTTTAATTTTAATTTTTTTACTTAATACAATCCAATCTCAAAAAACATATATAAATGACCCATATGTAAATATAACAAATCCTGAAAAATCAAATGATTTTACATTATTAAAAATAATTCCAAAATTAAATGATTCATCAACATATACAGAAGGACTTTTTATAGATGAAGAATATGACCAATCCTCAAATTCAAATATAACATATTTATATGAAACAGGTGGTATATTTAATTCATCACTACAAAAATTTAAATATCCTTCAATGGAACTAGTAAAATATTTAAATTTATCAGTTGAAAATGGATATCATTTTCAAATTAAATGGAAAGAATATGGTACAGGTGAAATTTGGGCAACTGGAATTGCAAAATGTAATGATAGATTATATTTAACTACAAGACAGGAATTTTACGTTTATCAATATGATTATAAAACTTTTGAAAAAAAAGAAACCTCTTTTAGAAATTATGGTTCATATAAAAATAATTTTCATTTATATTCATGGGGTTTGACTGAAAGTAATGAAACTAATGTTCTTTTTGGTTCTGATGGTACTCAGAAAATTTATAGATTGAATTGTGATACTAATTTATCTACAATTTCATTTAATGAAGTTAAATATGAAGGAAAAATTGTTCCTGGAATTGGTGATATGGTTTTTATTAATGGATTTATTTATGCTAATATTTATGGTCAAAGTAAAATTGCTAAAATTGATATTAAAGATTTTTCTATTGTTAAATATTTTGATTTAAGTAATTTAGTTGATTTTGAATTAAAAAAAGGATTTTTTACACAATATGAATATGATAGAGGAAAAGTTTTAAATGGAATTGCTTATGATAAATTTAAACAGAATTTTTTAGTTACTGGAAAACAATGGGGGAATTTTTATATAATTAAATTTAATGAATAAAATTATAATATAAAAAAAATAATCAAATTTAAAAAAAAGCAAATACAAATTAAAAATAAATAAAATATCATAGTAAAGTAAAAAAAATGAAAACTCAAAAATCAAAAGCAAAAAATGTATTTCTTCATTTAAGTGATTTAAAATCAGACTCATCATCAATAGATAGAAAAGGAAATTCAAATATAAAAATAAATGAAAATGATGAAAAAGAAAATAAAATGTTAGATAAAAATTATTGGTATAGAGGAGAATTAATGCAATTAGTACCAGATGTATTAAAAGAATTAAGTGAAAATCAAGAAGTTGTAATAGAACAAAAAATAGAATTATTAGAAGTTTTAACAGGATGTGAATCAGCAAATCGTTATAATGTATATTTATTAGATAAAGACAAAACAAAAAAATTTTTATTTAAATGTAAAGAAATATCAAATTGGTGTTGTAGAAATTGTTGTTTTTCAAATATGAGAGCTTTTGATTTGAAAATGGTTCATATAATAAATTCAAATAAAAATACAAATTATAAAAAAACAATAGCAGAATTTAATAGGAAATTTGAATGTACATGTTTTTGTTGTTCAAGACCAAAAATGGAAGGTATAATTTTTGGAGAAGGTGAAAATGGAATGAAAAGAATAAAAAAATCAATTGGAGGTGTTATTGAAACATTTTCTTGTGGTCCATTCTTATTTGTTTATGGTTCAAATAATGAAATAAGATGGAAAATTTATGCTGAATATTGTCAATGTGGTTTTTGTTGTAGAGATACTTCATTTGGTAAATGTTATGAAGTTGATTTTTGGATTTATGATGCTAATTCTGATATGCAAGTTAATAAACCTGTTGGAAATATTCATAAAGTTTTTAAAGGTTTAAGTGAATTAATGACTGATTCTGATGCTTTTATTTTAACTTTTCCTAAAAAAGCTACTCCTATTGAAAGACTTATGCTTGTTGGAGCTGTTATTATGATTGATTATAGGTATTTTGAAAGTATGTCTTTTTGTGATTGTGGAAGTGTTATTTAAATTTTTTTTATTTTCTTTTTTTTTTTTCCTTTTGATTTATTTTTTTTTTTTTATTAATTTTTTGTTTTCTGGTTTTTTTTATTAATGATTATTTATTGTGAAATTAGTTTGAAAAAGGTTAAATAATATAATTTATAATTAATATTTTTTTTAATTGAATTAAATAATTTTTTACTTTCCTTTTAATTTCATTTCTTTATTTTTTTCAAATTCTTCTTCATTTATATTAATTAAGTCTTTATAAGAAAAATTCTTAAATTTATTAATTAATCTTAATAAATGATTCATTTGAACTTGTATTTTTAATTCTCTTCCTTTTTTTGGAGTATACATATCAATATAATAATAACAAGTAGAAAGATAAAGAGGTTTTGCAAGAATAGCAATATAAGTTAAAATTTCATCAAAATTATTTTCATTATATCCATATAAAATTATTATATTATGGATAATTTCTTCTAATTTTTGAATTTCATTTAATTTTTTTCTTGGACAAGTTTCTTTTACCATATTATCCATTATTTGAGTACATAAACAAATTGTTTGTTCATTAATTAAGGTATAATTTTTTATTATTTGTTCTGGCTTAATCCACTCTAAACAAAAAATTAATTTATATAATAAAATATCATCACCCATTGGAATATCTGGATAAATTTTAGGATATAATTTCTGATGAATATAATTTTCAATTTCTTTTTTCATATCAATCAAATCATCTTTTGAGTAATGATTAAATAAATTATTGTCATCAATAAATTTGTGAATAATAGATATTAATTCCATTATTGATTCAGGTATTTTTTTCTTTTTTCCGAATTCTAAAACTGTAATTGAATCATATATTGAAAGATTTGGAAATAATTCAAATAATTCATATAAATTTTCACATATTATAATTTTATTATAAAGATTTTGAGATTTATCATCTTTTTTATCTTGATTTTCTTTATTATATAGTTCAAATTTAATTCCATTTAATTCTTCTCCATTATAGAACATAATTACTTTAATTTTAATCGCAGCAGTTCTTACAAAATTTAAAATTTCAAATTTTTTTTCATTATTTTTTAATCTAATTAAATTATAATTAATAATATCAATAGTTTTTGAAGTATTCACAACCTTAGAAAAAATAATATTTAAAGTATTATCTTTTTGAATTTCATTTAAAGTAGTTTGACATTCATTAATTAATAATTCATATAAAGGTAAAAAATCATTTTTTTGTAATTCTTGAGGTATATTATCAATATTTGACTCTAAATATAATCCAAACCATTGTAATGGAATTGTTTTTTCTTTTAATACATCACTAAATCCTTCTGAACAAATTAAATTATTTAATCCTTTTACAAAATTTTCATTTTTATTATATTGAAATGTTGCTTTCATTAATTCATTTAAATTTTTAATTATTGTATTTATTGAATATTTAACTCTTGTTAATTGGAATTTTTCATTATTTTCTGAGTCATCACCTACAAATGAGAATTTTTTATCTTTTTTATTTAAGAGTTTATCTTTCATTTGATTAGTATAATTTATATTAGTTATATAAATAAATGTTTTTTGATTTTTATTTTCATCATTTGTAATTTTTTTTTTAAATGTATTATCATGAAATGTTAGTTTTTTAAAAGTTTTATAATATAAAGAGTCTTTTTCACCTAAAACTTCTATACCATGTTCTTGTAATATTTTATAAATAATTAAATATTCTTTCCAAGTTAAACATATACTTTGATGTTCAATTCCTTCTTTATTATGATATTTAAAGAATTCATAATTGATATTTCTTTCTATTAATTTCATTTTTTTTTTCTCTAAAAAATCTGTAATTACTGTTGGTAACTCTGTATTTGATAAATTATCAAAAAAATAAAAAATAACAGGCATAATTTCACAAATATAACAATTAAATATAGTATAAATAGATTCGTTTGATGAATTTGAATTGAATAATCTCCCTCTATATAAATTTAATAATATTTTTGATAATGTTGCTAATTTAAAATTTTTAATAGCATTATTTGATGTTATTTTCATTATTATACCATTAAAATTGGGATTATATAATAAAGGATAGAATAATGTTTTAAAAAAAAATTCACCTAAAAATGCATTTTTTTGAATTTTTGTTATATCAGGAAATTTTAATACCAATAATCTATCAATTATAGCACATATACATTTAATAAAATATGGAATTGAAGGAATATTATCAATTAATGCATAAATGAATTTATCAATTAATTTTTTCATCTTTTCAAAATTATATTTAAATAAAATTAATATTTTATCAAGAATATTTTTATTACTCACAGTATTAGAAATTTTTGAAAGTAAATTTTCATTTGTAAAAATATCATTATTTTTTTCAGTTTTTATAATTTGAATTTGATTTATAAGAAATTCTTCCATTTGTTTTGTTTCTGCTTTAAAAAGTTTAGAAGTTAATTCTTCTTTATTTAATATTTTTGAATATTCTTTATCAACTAGGTTTTCATCAATTGGTTTTAAAGTTGGTTTATCTAATGCATTATTAATTGTATAATAACCAGATGATAAAAAATATTTTTCTATTTCATTATAATTTCTTGATCTAAATTTTGGAATTGGAGATTTAGATTTTTTTGTTTTACCATGTAATATTTTATCAATCACTTCATTTTTTGTATTTTCATAAAAGTTTATTTTTGATTTTAATATTTTTTCTTTTTCTTTTTCTTTTTCTTCAATTGGACTTTTATTTGTTTCTATTTTTTTAGTCTCTTCAATTTCTTCATTTTTATTATTATCATTTTCAAATTCCATAAATCCATCTTCAATTTTTTTTTCAAATAAACTTTGATAAGTTTGAAAAAGTTTTCCTTTTGTATTTTCTTTAATAATTTCAGAATTTTCTTTTTTAATTTTATCAAATAATTTAACCACTTTACTTTTAATAATATTTGAAGTTAGAAACTTTCTATAGTCTTTAATATCATTAATTTTTTTAAATTCAGGTAAATTTTTCTGACCTGAAATATAATCTTTAATTTTATAAATTTCCATTCCTATAAAAGATGTTACAGGACTTTTATTATCAATTTTCAAATCTTCTAAATCAAAAACTAATTTATTAATAATAGTTTCAAAATAAATTTTAACATCATCTCTTCTTAATAAACTCTTTAATAAAGAAGAAATAAAAGTATTACTCGGATCCAGAAATTGCATAGGTAAATTTTTATCAGTAATTTCATCAATATTTTTTTCTAATAATAAATATATTAAAACTAATAAAGGTTCATTTAATGTAGTAGAACTAAAAACATCAACATAAAAAAAATGGCATAAAAAATTTGCTAATTCATCATATGATGATTTATCACATTTATTTATTAATTTTAAAAGCATATCATTATTATTTCTAAAATAAAAAAATAATTTTGTTAATGGATCTATACATTGTGGAAGTTCTGATTGACAATCTTTACTTAATTCATATTTAATATATTTTTTTTCTGTTGGATTTAATTCTTTATTATTAAAATATATTTCTTGGATTGATAATTTTTTTTTATAATATTCATATGTGTTTGATTCTATTTTTTGAAGTAATTCTTCTTTATTATTTTGAAATATTTCTCTTAATGCTATTTCTTCTTTTAATATTTGTTGGAGTTTATGTAAATGATTTAGTGAATGGTTTATTTCATTGTTTGATAATTCATTTTCCATATATATTAATTTTATTTATTTTTGAAATTAAAAATATTTTTTTTGGTTTATTATTATTATTTTATTTAAAAATCAATTAATCGAAAAGTTAAATTTCTTATTTTTTTATAGATTTTTTAATAAATAAAATAATTCTAAAATTAAATTATTTATATTAAAAAATAGTTTATTAAAAATTTAAAAAAAAAGAATAAGAAAATAAAGATTGAAATTGATTCCTTGTATTAAGGTTTTATAAAGGTTTATACATTTTATAATATTCAAATAAAAAAATTGAGATTAATATATCAATAAATGTTTAAAGTTAGATTTTAACAAATAAAGAGCAAAAATTATTGATATCAATAATAAGACCAAAATATATAAATAGTAAAAAATATATTTTTGAATATAAAAAATGTCAGATGAACAAAAATCAATAAAAATAGATCCAAAATCTGATGATATATCAACATTTTCAAACTTCACTCAAATCCAACAAAAACAAGTAGAAATTTTTGCATCATTAGACTTTTCAAAAAAGACATTAAGTGGTTCAATAACAACAACATATTCCTACATAGACAAAACAGCAAAAGAATTAATTTTAGATTTAAAAGGTCCAAAAATAGAAAAAGTAGAATTAATAGAAAACGAAAAAACAACTCCATTAACATTTAGAATAGATTTAAATAATGAATTTAAAGATTCATTAGGAACACCATTAATAATAAAATTACCAGATTTCCAAAATGAAAAACCAGATTCATTAAAAATAAAAATAGATTACATAACAGATGAAAATTGCACAGGAATACAATTTTTAGAAAAAGAACAAACATTCAATAAGCAACATTACTTCATGTTTACTCAATGTGAAGCAATACAATGTAGAACATTACTCCCAATTCAAGATACTCCATCAGCAAAAATTTTAGTAGAAGCAATTTTAGAAGTTGAAAAACCATATAAATTCTTATTTGGTGGAATAGAAAAGGAAACATCATATGATGAAAAAACAAATAAAACAATTACAAAATATACACAAAAAATTCCAATTCCATCTTATTTAATTGCTTTTGCATGTGGTAATTTAGAATATAAAAAAATATCAGAAAGATGTGGTGTTTATACTGAAATTGGTTTAGGTGATAAAGCAAAATATGAATTTGAAGATTCAGAAAAATTTATTGAAACAGCTGAAAATTATTTAGGTAGAAAATATGATTGGGAAATATATAATTTATTAGTTTTACCATTTTCATTCCCTTATGGTGGAATGGAAAATCCAAATTTAACTTTTGTTACTCCTTCTCTTTTAGCAGGAGATAAATCATTATCTAATGTAATTGCACATGAAATTTCTCATTCATGGACAGGGAATTTAGTAACGAATAAAAATTGGAAAAATTTTTGGGTTAATGAAGGATTTACTATATTTATGGAAAGGAAAATTGCTGAAATTTTATATGGTGATGATATGAAAAATTTAGAAAGTTTAGTTGGTTATGAAGGAGTATTAAAAGATATTGAAATGTTAGGTGAAGATTCTACTTATACTTGTTTAAATCCTGATATTTATGGTGTTGATCCTGATGATGGTTTTACTACTGTTCCTTATGAAAAAGGATTTCAATTATTATATTATTTAGAATCTTTAATTGGTAAAAATGACTTTCAGAATATTATGAAAAATTATATTGATAAATATAAATTTTTAAGTGTTGATTATAATGGTTTTAAAAATGTTTATGAAGATTATGTTAAGAAGAATGTTAATAAAGGTGAGGAAGTATTAAAAGAAATTGATTGGGATAAATGGATTAATAGTAAAGGAAAACCTTTTTATAAATTTAATTTTGAAAGTAAATTAGGTGATGATGCTGTTAAATTAGGAGATAAGTTTTTAAATGGAAATGGTAGTTTAGATGATAAAAATGTTTTTGTTAATTGGCATACTAATGTTAAAATGTATTTTTTGAAATATTTAATGAAAAATATTGATAAAGTTAATAATGATGTTTATAATAAGTTAAAAGAAGTTTTTGGATTTAAAAATGAACATTATAATATGGAAATTATGAATTTGTGGTTCCAAATTTCTTTAAAAACTAAACATGATGATTTTATTGATGATGTTAAAAAATTTTTATTGGAAATTGGGAGATTAAAATTTGTTAGACCTGTTTATTTTAGTTGGTATGAATTCCAACCTAAAGAATCTAAAGAGTATTTTGAAAAAAATAAAATGGTTTATCATCCTTTTGCTAGAAGGATTCTTTCTATGAAATTGAAATAAATCAATTAATTTAAATATGATTAAATATTATTTATAATATTTTTAAGAATTTTTTGTCAATTTTTATTCTAAGTAAAATACATCATTTGATTTAAATATAAATTTAAATTTTTTTTAAACATTTTAATTTTAATTTTCAGTTTCATAAAAAAAAATGAAAATAAAAAACTTTTTACTTTAATTAAAATTTAAACAAAAAACAATTTAATATAAAAAACACCATTTCAATTCATTGAAAAATAATAAAACATAATTCAAAAAAGAAAGTTAAAAAAACATTAATAAAATCTTAAATAATACTTAATTTAAAAATCCAATATAATATTTAAATATTTTAAAAAAAATGAGTGCAACACAAGAACAAAAAGAATCAATAAAACAAAGACAAAATCAAATAAGAACAATGAGTAGAAAATTAGAGAGAAAAAAAACAAAATCACCGGAATTAAATAAAATAATATCATTCATTCCTGATTCATTTAAAAAATTATTCATATATCGCCATTATACATTTGATTTATACATTAATTCATCTGAATTTAGAAATAAAATAAAAACAGAAAAAGATAATTATGAAAAAATTAATCAACCAGAAAAAAATTCAAAATATGAATTTATAAATAAACATTATTTCATTACTGGAACTTATCCAGATGTAGAAAAAAATTTAAAAAAAAGAGGTTGGACAAAAATGACAAGAGAAAAAAATCCAAGTTTAACTTTTATTTGGACATTAAGAACAGTTGATGTTAATTTTCCTACTTTAAAAAGTCATCAAATTCCAAATCATTTTAAATTAAATGGTTCTTTAACAAGAAAAAGTGGATTATGTAAAAATATAAGAAATTTATATTTTAAAGGAATTGATCCTAATAATTTTTATCCAAGATGTTATGATTTATGTGATAAAAATGATTTAAATGATTTTTTTCAAGATTTTTTTTTTACTAAAGCATTAAGTATTCTTAAATTATTTTCATCAGATGAAAATAATTCATATGATTTTCCTAATAATGTTATTGAAAAAGCAATTGATATTGTTCAAAAAAATTATAAGTTATTAACTTGTAGTTATAATGAAAAAGATAAAAATAGTGAAATATATAAAATTATTGATGATAAAGAATGGGATATTATTTCAGGAGAAGAACCAATTCAAAATTATAGAAATTTAAGTAAGAATGAAAATGTAAAAAATAATATAACTGAAAAAATATTATCTAATTCAATTCAACCAAATAAAATTAAATTAAATCCTTTAAATACAATAAAAAAATTAAATACAACTCAAGATGTAACAAAAAAAATGATAATAGATTCAAATAATAATTCTATTGTAAGTAATGAAAAAAATTATCAAATTGTAAAATCCTTATTACAAAAATTATCAAAAAAACTTCCACAATATAAATTAAATGGAACAAAAAATATTTGGGTATTAAAACCATCAACATTAAGTCGTGGTAGAGGAATTCAATGTGTAAATAATTTAAAATCAGTTTTTGATTGTTTAAATCAAGAAAATATAAATGGATTAGTTGTTCAAAAATATATAGAAAATCCATTATTAATATATGGAAAAAAATTTGATATTAGACAATGGGTTTTATTAACTTCATTAAGACCTTTAACAATTTGGTTATGGGATGATCCTTATCTTAGATTTTCAGCTGAAGAATATAATATTGATAATTTTTCTAATATTTATTCTCATTTAACTAATAATTGTATTGCTAAATATAGTAAAAAATATAATAGTAATAATAAAATTGAAGGTGATATGTGGGATGTACCTCAATTTAGAAATTATTTAGTTGAAACTTTACAAAAAGATATTTGGCCTACCATTAAAGAACAAATTTTAAATATTGTTCTTTGTGCTTTTGATTCTGTTAAAAATGAAATTAGATATAGAGAAAATTCATTTGAATTATTTGGTTTTGATATTATGTTTGATGATGAATGGAATGCTTATTTAATTGAAGTTAATGCTTCTCCTTCAATGGATTATTCTACTAAGATTACTAGTAAATTAGTTCCTGAAATGATTGATAATTTATTTGAAATTATTATTGATAGAAAAAATGATAAGAAAGTTGGTAAATGGGTTAAAGTATGGAATGGTAAAGGGAAAATTGATAAAAATAATATTCCCAATAAAACAAATCTTTCTTAAAAATTTATTAAATTGTATTTATAAAAAAATATTAAAAATGAATTTGTAAAATAACCATATTTAAAAGTAGATAATACAAAATAGATTATTAAAATATATGAAAAAAATTATACCTTAAGTTAAAAAAATAATTAAATAATTTTTAAAAACACTTAATATAAATAAAATATAAAATTAAAAAAAAATCAAATAAAAAAATGTCAAAAATAAATCATCAAAACACAATAAGTGAAAATTCACAAGAAGATGAAAAAGAAACAGAAAAAGATGAAATGTCAGATATCATAAAAAAACAAAATGAAGATATAATAGATAAAACATTAAATGATCCTAGAATAAAAAAAAATTTAGAAATATTAACAAATAACAAAGTAACATTAGCAAGTGAAGATAAATTTGGAAATAATAGAGGATTTTGTATAATATGTAAAGAAGCATGTACATCATATACTCAAAGTGGAGTTGATGATTTAAGTTGTGGTAAATGTGGTTGTGGTGCATCTGCACATAAATTAATTAAAATAGAAGAATTTGATTTAGAATCTTTTATGAATAATTTAAATAATGATTTTATTCCAAAATTAAATACTAATATTAAAGAAAGTGGTCTTAATTTTAATTCTTTTGTTGTAATTTTTAAATTACTTGATCCAAATGCAAATATTAATCAATTTTCTTGGTTATTTCAATTATTTAGAGAAGCTAATATAAATATTTTAAATATGCAAGTTAAAAAAATTAGAGATAATATTTCTGTTGTTAATGATAAAATTTATTTAAATAAATATGATTTAGTTAAAGATGCTTCGGAAACTCAATTTATTAAAATTAAAGATACTACTTTTAATTCTTTATCAAAACTAGAACAAAAATTAAAGTTAATGACATTTAATGAAAAACAAGAAAATCAAAATATAAAAAATCCTGAAAATTTTTATTATACTATACAGAAATTAAGAGGAAGTGCTTTATATGATAAATTTATTCAAGCTAATATGAAAAGTGTTATTAGTTCTAATATTCCTATTCAAAGAAAAGCTTATGAAGATTTTAAAAATCCTGTTTTAATTTTGTGTTTATCTACTAATTTAGCTTCAAAAAATGTTGATGAAGATGTTTCTATTAATTTTTTTGAAAAATTTTGGTTTGCTCTTATGAATAGTGATAAATTTATTAATCAAATGGCAAATAATACTTTAAAATTATTATATTATTCAAAAAATAAAATTAATGCTTTATGGGATGTTGAAATTATGTTTCCTCAATTATTTAAAGCTGATCAAATCTTTCAATTATTAATTTCAAAAGTAAGACATGAAAAAAATTTTGATAAAAGTTTATCTTTATATATTGATGGTTTAAAATCAAATTCATTTAGATTAAGTAGAATGATAAATTTTAGTAAATTATCTGATTTAAAAAGATTGACAGAAAATAATATTAATAGTAGAAATTCAGTAAATAGAAATATTGGAAAGTATGTTTTTGATTTATATGATAATTATATTAATAATGCAAGATTACAAAATCAACCATGTTCAATTATGCAAGTTAGTAATATTGGAGTACAAAAAGAAGTAAGTGATATGACATTTTCAATTGCATTTAATTCTGATTTTATTATTACTAGATATGATAATGAAAAAGAATGTGAAGAAATAAATAATTTTTTCTTTAGTCAAACTGATGTTAATTCTACTTCTTCATATGAGAGAATTTTAGTTATTTTTAGACCATTTGTCATTAGAAGTGGATTAAATGAAATATTTACTAATATATTTAAAATCAATAATTTCACAATTTTAACAAGAAAAATAATTCAATTAAATAAACATCAAATATCATATTTATATCATCATGAATTTCCAACAGAAGTAAAATTGCCATTTAATTTATATTATAATTTAATGTCAGATTCAAATGTTGAGTTATTAATTATGGCAAAATATTCTGCATTTGTTGATGCTGCGGCAATAATTGGATTAAATAAAGATAATGAAGTCAATGTTAATCAATATAATACAGTAACAAATAATTTAGCATATGTTCATTTATATACTCCTTATGAAATAAATCCTAAAAGAGTTAATGTAAATGATCCTAATATTGAAAAAGAATATTTTGAGAGATTTATTCCTAAAATGAATTCTTCTAATTCTAACTTACGTTCTGCACAATGTTTTAAAGATATTTCTTCTTTAGTTGATATTGGTCAATTTTTAAATGATATTATGGAAGAGAAAATGAAATTTAATAATTATAATACTTATTCTATGATGCATAGATTAAAAACTCATTTATTACAATTTGCTTCTTTTTTTAATTTATTTGTTTATGCAAATTCAAATAAAGTTGTAAGTGAAGAAGAAATTAATTATTTTTGTCCTAAATATGGTGATATACAAGAAGTATTTTTAATGACAAAAAATCTAGATTTAATACAAAATATTTTATTATCATTAAAATTTGAAATAATTGATTCAGTTTCATATAGATTATCAGAAGAAGAATATGATAGACTTTTTTCAATTTATTTATATGATAATCATGGTAATACTTTAATAACTCAAAGTGAATATGATATTAATAAACAATTTTTATTAGAGAATGATATTATAATTACTAGATTAATTAAACCAGGAGGTTTTTATGAATTAGAAAAAATTGTTGGAAATAATAATTATCTTTTTATTAAAATTGATAATAATTTGGAAAAAACAATAAAAGATGAAAATGAAAATCAAACTAATGTTTTAATTCAAACTTTAAAATATAATTCTTATCTTTTAGATAATAGTATTAGTATTGAATATTTTTATCCAATTGTTGATGATAGAATTGATAAAATTGAAGGAGGATATATTAAATTAGATTATCATGAGGAGCCAATTTCAATTCCTGATATTCTTCAATCATGTTTAAAATGTAGTGTTGCTGAAGATATAAGAATAGATAATAAAGAAACAATTCATAATCAAAATTTAATAGAAAGATATTTGAATTTTTATCATTTTGATTATATAGAAAATTTTGAAAATAATGAAAAAAAAAAAAAGAAGAAGGACAAGAATTTTTCCTTCAATGTTTAAGACAATATATATATAATTATAATGATAAAGATAATAATCTTTTAGTAAATAAATTTTATGAGACTATTAAATATAATAATTTAGCTTTTCCAAATAATTTATCTTATTTTGTTGAAAGTACTAATTTAGGTTTTTATGAAATTAGAATTCCAATACTGGATTATTATACTGAAGGAGGATGGAATTATATTAATAATATGAAATATCTACTTTTAAAAAATTATTTATATAGTGATAATGATTTTTATGAACAATTCATTCAAAAACATAGAAAAAGAGATAAAATGGTTTTATTATTTTTCCCTTATACAGAACCAAATAGAAAAAATAACTTAGAAAAGTTTTTAAATTTAAAAACATTATCAGAAGCAGTATCTTCAACAAGTAATACATTAAGATATAATTCAGTAGATATGAAAATGAATAACTTAAATGCAATTGCAGAAGGAAATTTATCATTTAATATAGAGGATAATTTAAATATACAAAAAAGAATATTTTACTTAACCAAATATGAAGGAACTAAAATGTTTTATAAGATTTGTATATTAAATGCACCAACAATAAGAAATATTCCTCAAAGTTATCATTATAGAATAAAACCAGATGATATATTTATGGATATAAATAGAATATATGAAGTAGAAGAATTTGGAGGATTATTTTTTATTGAATTAGTTATTCAAGATTTTATGAAATATCGTCCTTCAGAAAATAATGAAATAAGAGAAAATGGTGAAATTAGAAATTATATTCCTAATAATTTTTATGGTATTTATGATGATAATATACAATTATCTTTAGTTGGATTTTTATGGGGAAGAAAATTAATGCAAATGTGTAAATTCATTGAAGATTTTGAAAATAATCAATTGAATCCTTTGAAAGTTGAAAATTATGGTCCTGTTATTTATAATCCTATGAAACAAAAATTAATGGGTATGATTAATGAAAAAAATATTAAAGAATATGAAATTTATTTATATATTAATATTTTAGATGATATTAGATATAGTAATTTAGTTTCTAATGAAGATGTTGAGTTTTTAGAAAAAAAATTATATGAAGTTTTTAATTCTGATATTTTTAATTCTTCAAGAGAAAAATTAGAAGATATTAGATTTCTTCCTAATAGAATTACAGAACATAATTTAAGAGTGAATAAAAGTAAAAAAACTAATGTTATCAAAGATGAAAATTCTACTTTTAATAATACTATTGATCCTCAACAAGAAATGAAATTTCATACTTTATTTAAAGAAAATGAAAGAGATATTGAAATTGAAAAAAATATTTTATCAAAAAATGTTTATTTAGTTGATTTATTTTGTTTTAATGGAATGAAATATCATATGTATGCTGCAATATTATTTTTATTAGAAGTATATTATAAGAAATTAAATAAAAAAGTTGATTTAATTACAATGGATGTTGATGAATTTAATATATATAAATCAAAAGAAAAAGAATATGATAGATTAATGGAAGCAATAATTACTGGATTTAAATCTCATTCATATATAAATTATTCTGCAAATAATGATAGTAATAGATATAATACATATAATATTGAATATTTCTTTTATTGTTTAAAAGAGTTGAAATTTATTTTAAATGAAAATGATTATTTAATAAATCAATTAAATGAAGTTAACAAATCTTTAGAAGATCCAAATTTAACTAATTTAGAAAGAAGAAATGAATTAGAAAATATTAAAAATAAAATGGAAAATAATATATCTAAAAATATGAATGATTTCCAGATTATAATGGAAGAAAGTAAAAAATGTCCATTAAGACAATCTGAAGAAGATTTAGATGAATTTAAATATATTTATGCACCAAAAGAAAGATATTATATTCCAATGAAAGTTGATGATAAATGGGAAAGAGATTTAACAAATGAAAAATATATTTTGACTCAAAAAATTGATTACAGTTATTTAAGAAAATTAAAAAGATTAAATGATTTAGATGAAAGAAAAACATTTTCTTCAACTGGATTTAATATTGCAAGAGATTATTATTTAATTCATAAAAGTATGTTAAGAGAACCAGAGCCACCAATAAAAGATAAAATTTTATTAGAAAAGAAAAAAATAGATAAAACTAAAAAACAACAAAAAATTTTTGAAAATGTTGTTAAAAATATAGTAAAAGGGAGACAAAAAGAAGATAAAAATACTATGTTTGGTATTTTATCTCAAGGACTTAAAAAAATGGAGGAAGAAAGAAGTAAAACTGTTGATATATTTGGTGTTTATTTAGATGATAATACAGATAGTCAAAATATGAATAAAAGTCAAATGACAAATATTACTGGAGGAAAAGATTATAATACTTTTCAGGGTACATTTCCTATTATTAATAATTCTAATATGTCACAAGTAATTAATAATGTTGATAGGGATAGTCAATTTATTAATGTTGGTAATTCATATCAAAATATAACTAATAATAATATTACTCCTCAACAATCACAAATTCAAAATTCACAATTTATGAATAGTGCAACTGAAATATATCAAACTCAATATAAAAATAATTTTAATAATATTAATATTCCTCAACAATCACAAATTCAAAATTCACAATATATGAAGAGTGGAACTGATATTTATCAAACTGGATTTAGTAATAATAATATGAATATCATACCACAATCTCAATATTCTGAATTTAATAATACAGAGAATTATAAGTATCAAACTGAATTTAAAATTAAAGTTCCAAAAGTTAGAAAATCAAATTATAATATCTCAGTACCTATTGAATTTATTCAATCACAAATTCAAAATCAAAGTCAAAATCAAAGTCAAAGTCAAAGTCAAAATCAAAATCTAAATGATAATAATAATGATGAATTAAGTAATACAAGAATAAATCAAAATCTAAATCAAAATTCTCAACTTAGTAGTTTAAATAAAAATAGATTTAGAAATCAAGATAGTTTAACTCAAACTTATAGTAGTAGAAGAAGTTCTAATTCCAGTAACATTTCAACAAAAAAAACAAATAATATAAAATCAAATAAAGGTCAAAAATTAGATGATTATCTTAATATTTATTCATAATTAAAATATAATTTTTTTAATTTAATATAATAAATAAAAAAAGAAATTTTTCAAAATATAAAATAGACAATTTAAAAAAAGAAAAAATATATATTATATAATAATTAAAATATAAAAGTATTCATTGTATAGGTTCTTCATTAAAAATCAAACTTGCTTTAATATTTTTTTTATTTTTAAATTTCCAAAATTCAAAAAAAACAACCATAAAAAACATAAAAGAAACAACAATACATCCAACAATAAATAACATTCTTCTTTCATTTTGTTGATTAGAAGTAACATGTTCTCTCCATTTATTCCAATCATCATAAAAATCTTCTCTTTCTCCTCCATATAATTCAACAATATTTTTTTCTCCATTAAAAACAAGAGTATATAATTTAATAAAAGGTAAACCAAAAGACCAAATATTATCATTTTCAAATTTAAATTTTATTAATAACATTATTTTTCCATTATCTAAATTTTTAGTTAAATCATTTAAATTAATAACATAACCAAAACCATCAATAATAAAAGTTAAATAAATATCTTTAAATTTACTACTTTTATCACAAATAATTGTAATTTCAATATTTTCAAATTCATTAAAAGAACAAATTCCCTTTAATTCTTTATTAAATAAATTATCAAGAAAAATATCATAAAATTTCTTAGGTATACTAATATAATTAAAAGCACTATCAAAAGTAATTTTTGAAGGTGAAATATCAATAGAGTCTTCAAAAGTTTGATCAAGTTTACCAATAATAATATGAGTTAATGAACAAATCCAACCATTTCTATATTCATCATCTAATTCCATTGAATCTGTTATATTACATGATGATGATGGATATTTATTTAATTTTTCTGGTATTTCACCAAAATATAATTTATTTTGTTCTAATGTGAATATTGTTTTATTTATTATTGATTGATTATTTGTTAATTTTAAAATATTTGAATTATTTCCATATAATGTTTTATATCCTAAGCCTAATTTTCCATTTGGATAATCTTTAAATAATTTGTCATAAAAAGTTACTGCTAAAAAAATAAAGTTATTTAATTTTATTTCTTCATTATATCCTATTGATAATGTGTCTTCTCTTATTTCACCTTGAACATCACCATCTTCATCTACTAATAATATTGTTTCATTTTTTTGTTTATCAAATGGTATTTTTGATTTGTAATAATTTTGTATATTTAAATAGGATGTTATATTTGATTTTGCTGCTGTTGAGGGAACCCATGAAATACATGATGTTGTGTCTATTTGAACTTCGAATGATTGATTACCTAATTTTATTAATATTGTATAAAAATCTTTATCTTCTTTTATTTCTTTTAAACTATATTCAATGGTATTATTTTTTATGTAATTAAACACAAAAAATAAAATCAAAAGGGATTTCCACATTTAAACCCAAGAAAAAAAACCAATAATAATTTAAATAAAAAAAAAATCAAAAATAAAAAATTAAAAAGAATAAATATTTAACTTATAAAAATCTTAAATATAATTATTATATTCATCATCACATTTAATCATTTCAATTTCCTCAGGCATTAAATAATTAATAATATTAACATCTTCATTAAGTCCTTTCCTCCTTCTAGTCTTAATTAAAACTTCTCTAGCAAGAGCTCTCCCATCACAAGGTTCAAGAGGATGTAAAACAACAGTTCTATCAAGAGGATCTCCAATCATATTTTGATACCTATCAAACCAACACATACTAAAAGCTTGTCCTGCAGTAGTAGTTCTAATATCAGTTTCTAAACCAAAAGAATCTAAAGCAGGAATAATAAATTTAATAATATAAAAAGGTGTTCCTGGTAAACTTTTCTGACTTTCAATATGACCTCTTCTTCTCATTAAAAAAGTTTTTATTATTTCAAAACAATCAATTGGACATTGAATTTCTCCTTTTAAAAATGGTTCCATTAAACGAGGACATGCTGTTAAAAAAGATGAATAACATACACGACGTGACATTGGTATTATTTGACCTGAAGCTTTGTATATGTTATCTGTTGATAGTGATGATGATAATATTTTAAATTTTGTGTTTAGAATTTGTTCATTGCATAATGGTCCTTCTCTAATTGCCCAATCAAATCCTTGGATTATTTCATTTTTTATTGAATATAAATTTTGTTTATCTGTCTCATTTGGTAATGTATAATCTAGAAGAATGTTTGAGTTTGTGAATGACCATATTGAATTTGTTGTGTATTTATCCCAATTCTTTGTTGTTATTAAATAATCTTTTATTTTTTGATTTATGTTATTTTTATTTGTTTCATGTAAAAATTGTCTTTGGTAATTTTCAATTATATCTTGATTTATATCTAAGATTATTTCCTTATCTAATGGTTCTGCTATCATATAAATTGTGTTTTTATTATTATTTGATATTCCTTTACATTTAAATGATGAAGTTTCTGATACTGTTTCACAAAAAGTGACTACTGGATCACTTACTTTTAATTCAATATCTGTATATAAATTTCTTAAATCATATAATATTGAATCCATATATAATTCACCTGTTCCTAATATTATATTTTCACCACTTTCTTCTACTTTAATTTTTGATGCTGGGTAACTTCTATCTATTTTCCTTAAACCTTCTATCATTTTTGGTAAGTCTGATGGATTTAATGGCTCCACAGATACTTTCATATAGGAATAATTATATTTTATTGGTTTACAAATTTCAATTTGGGAATTATCAATATTAATATCATTATTTACTATTGTTAAATTTTTAGGAGATGAGATTTCAACACCGTCAATTAATACTAAGTTACCACAATATATTTTATTCATTGGGATTCTATATCTTGTTTGATTTATCCATATTTCTTTTATTTTTGGAATTATTACTTGATCTTCTTTATCATTTAATGAATAATGTTCTCCTAATATTTTTACACTTTGACCTTTTGATAATTCACCACTTAAAATTCTACCAAATAAATCAAATGATAAATGATTATTTTTATGATATAATTTATATATAGTTATATATAATGGTCCTGTATTTTCACATTTAATTAAATTTTTATATATTTCTGTATTTTTATCTCCTGTATATAAATTTTTTAATTTTATTTTTGAACCTTGTTGACAATCTACTATTTTATTTATACAAATATCAACTAATGATGAATATAATCCATATACTTTTGTTAATATTAAATTTAATAATGGTTTTGGATCCATTTTATAATGTTTATCTTTTAAATCAGTTATTTTTAAATTTGCAAAAAAATTTTCTAAAGTTTCTTTCTCTTCTGATATTGTATATCCTATTATTTTATATAAAGGTTCTAAAACAAATTTAACAAAAGTTCTTTTTTTTGATTTATTTTCTTTTTTACTAAATTCAAAAGTTTTTTTATGAAAATATATATCACCAAAAAAACATTTTGCTAATTTTTCAGGAGTAATTAAATTAAAATTTTTACTTACATTCTTATTAAAATTAATATATTCTAAATACTTAACAACATAATTTTCTAAATTAAAACAAATATTATATTCACTAGAAGCAAATAAAACATTTCCTTTATTAGGATTAACAAAATGAATTTTTTCTTTATCCAAATTATAAATTTCATTCAAAATAACTAATTTATTAAAATCATCAATAATATATTTAATTTTAAAATAAGCATCTTTTGGTGGAATTTTCAATTCCAAAACTAAACGATCAATTTTATTAATAACTAAAATCATATCTAAACTTTCCTTAATAGCTTCTTTAATAATCATTTCAGTTTGAGTAGTAATTCCTTCAACACAATCAACAATAATTAAAACACCATCAGAAACTTTAAAAGATGATTGAATTTCATCAAAAAAATTAGGATGTCCCGGAGTATCAATAAAATTAAATAAATAATTTTTTCCTTTTGAATTTTCTAATATTAAAGTAATTGGAGAAGATTTAATAGAAATTTTTCTTTTTTGTTCATCTTCTCTATTATCTAAATATTTATTATCATTATTTAAATTAATATGATTTAATTTAATAAACATATTAATAAAACTAGTTTTTCCATGATGTAATCCTCCTGCAATAGAAATATTTCTAATTAATTTTGGATTATTAATTAAATTATTTAAGTAATCAATTGAAAAATTTAATTCTGGAATTTCTTTTTCATAAATATCAAATTTTTTAGTTTGAATTGGTGCAATTATTGGTTGTGTAATTGGTTGTGCATCTTCTTCCATTACAATATTTTCTGCATTAGGAAAAATTTCATTTGATTCTGGATAAAAATTTTTATCTTCATGAAGTATTATTTTATATTCTGAATTTGAATCATTTGATTGAGAAATATTGTCTTTTGAATTATTTAATTTTGATTCTTCAAGTTCTATTTTGGAGTTTTTTTTATTTGTGTTTATTTCATTTTCATTTTCATTTTCGTCTTCTATTGAATGTTCTAAATTGTTTTCTTCATCTTCGTCTTCATCATTATTTATTCCTGGAATTTCAGGACCTATATAATTACCAAATTCATCATAATTATCGAAATTCATATTTTTTTTTCTTTAAAAATAATTTTGATATGTTCTAATTTTTAAAAAATAAATAAATATTATTTCATTTATTTTAATTATTTTCTAGTGTATAAAAATAATTTAATTATATCTAAAATACTATTTAAAACTAATTTTATATATATAAAAAAAATTATTATATTTCTTTTATAAGAGAAGCAATAGAAGAACTTAACATTCTATAAGCTGGAATAATTGTACTGAAAATTCCTCCAATGATACTAAAAAAGATAATATATATTAAATTAGATTTATTGATATAAAAACTAACATTAACATTTGTAAACATTTGCCATTGAAGTGACATAGTATATGATATTAAACTTCCTATAATAGTTCCAATAATACTACTTGATAAGATTAAAACTATAGCTTCACATATATAAATAAAAATAACATGACTTTTTTTCATTCCTAAAGCTCTCATTATTGCAATTTCTTTTTTTTGTTCAAATATATTAATTGTCATAGAAGCTGTTAAATTAAAAAAACAAAAGAATAAAACAATTGTACATACAACATAAAAAACAGTATGAACTAAATTTTTAATTCTATCAATATCTTCTTTCATTTGATGAAAAAACCATATAAAAACAGTTAAATCATTTTCATATAAAATATCATTAATTCCATCAATTATACTTTTAATATTCATTGAAGAATTTAATTTTAAATTAATTTGTTCAATTGGGAAATCTAAATAAGAATATGAAACTGAATCTTCTAATTTATTTGGATAATATTTATTACATTTATTAATAATATCTAAAAAAATTGGAAATGAAGTTATACTTGTTCTTTGAATCATATTTGAAGGAACTGCATTCATTTGAAGACCTGGTGCACTATTTAATAAAAATGCAGGTTTTAATAAAAATCTCATATTTCCTTTTTGATTTGATATTTTCAAAAAAAATTGTGTTGTTAAATTTGCATTAAATTCCCATGTAAATATTGCACTTAATCCTATTTTATCAATAAATTCTTTAAAATATAATTGCTCACTTGGAATATAATTTTTATAATTTTCATTTTGTTCGGCTATTTTTAAATCACTTTTTTCATTTGCATAAAAATATAATGGAGATATGCTTTTAGTATATATTGTAAAGTCATATGTTCTTCCATAATTTTCAATTGAAGTTTCACTTCTAAAACATAAATTTGCAGAAATTGGTGATTTTAATGAGAAATATTCAATATAATTTTGATCAAACATTTGTTTTAAACTATTTTTTATTTCATAACCTTTAAAATAATCAGACGATGGTTCAATCACTGCTTCACTTCCTCTTCTCATTATTATATCTTTTTCAGCTGATTGTATTATTAAATCTAAACCAACATTTATCATAATAAAAACTCCAATTGATAAAGAATACATTATACTTGTTTTTCTATTTTTTAATCGATGAGCTGTTAAATTTTTTATTATTAATATTTTTGTATAACTACTAGTGAAAAATAATAAAATATGAGTTACTATTTTTTGTAACATATTTTCAATATTAATTGATAATATAACAAAACCTAATAAAATTCCAAATAAAATCCATAAAAAAATTGCACCTAACATTCCAAAATTTAATGATATTAATGATAAGGGAAGGAAATAATATATTGCAATACCATAAAAAAATGTCATTAAACCTAATACTATTAATGTCTTTAATTCTTTTTTTTCTACTGAAATTATTTCTATTTTCATCCCTGATGTTTTATTTAGCATTGAATTTAAACTAGATGCTATATTTTTTTTTAATATACTTCTTATTGGTAAAATTGAAGCTGTAATTGGAGATAAGAAATTAACAAATAATGCTAAAAAGAACCCTTCATAACTAAATTCAAGAATTAAATTTGTATGTACTAAACTTTGAATTGCATAATTTATTAAATTTAAAATTTTAAAATGTAAAAGAAATGCAAGAATAAATCCAGGAATAGAAAAAGCAATACATTGTAAAATTACAAGTAAAATAATATCTCTTTTAGTATTACCAACTAATCTTAAAACTCCAAATTCAAAAGTATTAGTTTCAGTAGTAATAACAAGTAAAGAATAAATTAATATTAAACTAAGTGAAAATAATGAAATTATAATAACATTCAATATTAAATTTAATAAAACACTTCCATAATTAAATCTTTCCATTCCAGTAATTAAAGGCATATTAACAGTTAAATGTTTAATATTATTAATTGCTTTTGTTAAAGCATTTGCATAAGTTACTGCTTTATATTTTAATTTATTAAAATCACTTTCTATATATGCATTAACTCTACTTTTAGGAAAATTTACTATTAATATAGTTCCATAATCATTTGGATTTATATTATATACAATTTTTTTATAATCTGGAAATAAATTAGTTATTTGTTTTGGAATAAATTTAGAAAAACTTTGATAGAAATATTTCATTTCCATAAATATTATATTTTTTGAGTCATCATTTAATTTTCCATAATTTTTATCAAATATACTTTTTACTTTACATTCAAATGGTATTCTAAAAGGAATTGTTCTTAATTGAGTTATATTTGGATTATAAGTTTCATCATTTTCATAATAATTAATCAATAAATTATTAAATAGAAAAAATTCTGCATTTAAAATCATGCTTACTTTATTATTTTCAACAGCATCTTTTAAACTAGAATGAATAAGACATTCATCTTTTTCTAATGGTTCATATGGATAATTTCTTCCTAAATCAATTTCTTTTTCTCTAGTAGTATTAATTAAATATATTTGAATATTAGATAATAATTTAATTGATGTACCAATAAAATTTGTTCTAATAGTAGAAGTATCATAAGGATTATCTTTACCTTCATATTTTTTCATTACTTCAAAAAATTTTGTATTATTAATGAAATAATAATCAATATAAAAATCAGATGGAAAAAATTTTCTTACTCTTCTTGATTCATAATTTGGTTTTAATATTATATCCATTTCTCCATTTTCTCTTTCTCCTAGCATAAGAAAAATTAATGAACCTTGTGAAACTACTGTTTTTGAGATTAAACAAACTAATGATACTAAGAAACATGCAAAGAGACATACTATAAAATACCATTTTCTTCTTACACTTTCTTTTATTGCATGACCTATTAAAAATTTCATTTTTTTGGAAAATATAATATTTTTTTGTTATTATTTAATTTTTAAATATTTTGATTTTTTCTCATTTTTTTTAAATCATTTTAAATTAATATGTCTGATTTAAATATAGTTCATCTTAATTTAAATTATACACCAAATTATAATAAAAATAGAGCTAAGGTTATAATGCAAAATAAATTGATAAAAAAATTAGCAAGACATATTAAAAATGGAACTCAAAATGAATTTAATTGTAATAATGATTCTATTAAAAAAGATGTTAATAAAAGTGTTAATGAATCAATTGAATCTTCAAATAAAAATAGTTATGAATATAGTATAAATAATATTTTGGAAAATAAAAATAAAAATATAAAAGAAAATGAATCAAAAAATTATAATGAAAAGAAGTTAATAAATTTAAAATCTTTTAATAATAAAAAAAAATTATTTATTTTAAATCCTAATAAAAATCAAATAAAAAAATTAAGAAAGAGTTTATCATTACTTGAAGATGGAAAATTATTTAGAAAAAATTATAAAAAGTATTTAGATAATAAACAACATGTAAATAAATTATTATTACCTAAATTAGATAATATTAATAGCTTTGATTTAATAAGCAAAAATTTAAATGCTCATGCAGATAATTATAATGTAGATAATTTCAATAATGATATGAGAAATTTTGATGAACAATATGAAACAATAAAAGTTGCAAATGAAAATTCGAAAATTATGATAAGGTTAACAAAAGATTTAGGAAGAAAAAGTTTTTTAAAAAAATGTAAAGAATGTAAAGAAAATATTAATAATAATAATGATTTTAGATATATTATGAAATATCCTCATAATTCAGTTAGAAATTTAATTAATTCAAATTATAATAGTATGAGTTTGAACAATTTAAATAATATAAATTCTAATAAAATTAGATATCACTCTTTTAATAAATTAATTTTAGAAAATAAAAGTTATGAAAGATTATTTAGTAGAGAAAAAAGTAATAATTATGAATTATCTACTTCAAATTATGATATAATGAATAAGAATTTAAAAAAATTAAATTATAATGGATTAAAAAAAATGAAAAATGCTAATTATAATTCACTAATTGAACAAATATTAAATAGTTCAAAAGAAATAAGAAAAATAAGCAAAAAAATATCATTAGAAATGAATATTGAAAATATAAAATTACCAAATGAACAAGTATAAAGATAAATATATATAATGTATATATATATATATATAAAATTTAATATAAAAAAATTTGAAAAATATTAAAATAAAAAACTATTTAAAATTTAAATTATAATATAAAAAAAAATGTATCCCAAAACAGGTGAATTAAACATAAAAGAATTAAAAACAGCAATACCAATTAGTGAAGCAGAAAATGATGATATATATGATATATCATCAAAAAGCAATAATGAAGATCCAGAATTAGCATTAGATTCAAATGGTTTAATAATATCATCTTCAAATAATCCAAATATTTTAGCAGGAAGTCAAAATTCAAATAATTATAATCCATTAACATATTCAAATAATTCAAATATGATGAATAAAGATTTAATAAATAGTCACAATTCTTTAGGTAATAAAATTGACTATTTGTCAAATAATCAAAAAGATATAATTGAAAGATTGAGTTTCCAATTAGAATTAGCAAATCAAAAATTAAAAAATAATGAAAGAACAATTGATAGATTAACTTCAATTCAACATGAATATGAATTAAAATTTTCAACATTAACATCAGAATATAGAGCAAAAGAACAAACATTAAGAGAAAAATATAAAGCAAAAGAAGAAAATTTATATACTGAACAAAAACAAAATGAATTAGAATACGAAAGACAAATTGGTGATTTAAAAAGTGAAATTAAACAATTAAAAGATATTATATATAACAATGATAAAGAAATTAATAGTTTTAAAACTAAAACATTTTCAATTGATAGTAATATGAAAATAAGGGAAAAAGAATTTCAAGCTGCAATTGATATGAAAGATCATCAAATAAGAGAATTAGAAGATAAAATTGTTCAAATTGATGAAGAAAATAATTTAAAATTAGAAGAAATGGCAAATAAAAATAAAGATTTATTAAAACAATTAGCAGATTTAAGAACAGAAAATACTTTATTATCAAATAATATAAAAAATCAAAATAATTTAAATTATTCTCAAAATCAATTTAAAAATCAATCAACAAATAATTCAATAATGAATTCTCCAACAAATAATGCAATTTTAGCAGCAAGAAATGCAGTAATTGATGCGAATAATTCATTAAATTATTTTCAAACTACAACTGATAAAAATAATCATCCTGCTTTAATGACTGCATATGATATAATGAAAATAAAAGAATTAAGAGAACAAGTACAAAAATTACAAAATGAAACTGTTCAATTAACAAGAGAATTAAGTTTAAAATATGATGAATGTGATACGTTAAGTGAAGAAATTGAAAGGTTGAGAAATATTATTAAAAATAATCAAATTCAAACTAATAATTTAAATATGAATATGAGTATGATGATGAATCAAACTAGTTATGATAATAATAAAGATAATTTGAAATTAAATAATTTAGAAATGCTTGTTAATAATTATGGACAAACTTTAATGGCAATTAAACAACAACATGAAAATCAAATTGTTGAACATCAAAGAGAATTAAATGATATTACTATGGATTATGAAAGAAAAATGCAAAATTTAATTAATGAAAATAATGAATTAAAAAGAAAGGTTAATTTAAGTTTAATGTCACCTAATGTTGATATTGGTAATGATGAAGAAATGAAATATAATTTATATAATAATCCACAAAATATTAATGAATTAAATAATAGATTTTCTAATTTGAAACAGAAAATTTCAGAAATCTAAATTATTATTTATTCTTTATTTTTTAAATTATTTAAGATACTTTTTTTATAATGAATATATTTTTTGGTATTATAATTCTTTTATAAAATTAAAATATATTTTTTTCATAAATATATAATAAATTTTTATATATGTATAATTTTAATTATGATATTTTTAAGTGTTTTAGAGAAATGATTACTATTGAAAAAATAAGGAATTTCCATTCTGAATGTATTAATTATCAAAAAGAAAATCATATAAAAGAAAATACTATTAAAATATCAAAACATACTTTTATGGAAGTTTTCCAAAAGATTTTTTCTTTAGAAAAAAAATACATTGAAGTTTATGAACTATTTTATAAAAGATTTAAAAACAATAAATGTATATTTAAAACAGAAAAAAATAAGGAAAATTTTACATTATGTGATATAATATCTACAGGAGATATTGATATATATAATATTGAAATAGCTTTAATAGTTTTTTATAAATGTGATTTTTTTAAAAAAATAAAAATAATATTTGAAATAACAGATTTCGATAATGATGGTTTAATAAATGAAGTTGAAATAAAAAAAATGATTTTTACTATAAATAACCTTTTTCCAATAGATGTAAATCAATATAAAGGTGATTCACATTTAATAAATCAATCGTTATCAAATATATATGCAAATAAAATATATCGTTCAATAATGTATAATCCAGGTAAATTAGGTGAAATAATTGATAAAGAAAAATATATTAATTTTGAAATTTTTTATAAAGAATTAATTAAAATTCATAATTACAAATATAATTTTCTCCCATTATATGTTAATATAATGGATTGTTTACTTGAAGAAAAAAAAGAAATAGAATATAATATAAATAATACAATTTTAAATGATTTTATATCAGTTTCAAATGAATTGATTTGTCAATCTAATTTAAAATATAATAAAAATGAACCAAAAACTAATATTAAAAATATATTAGATGAAAATATTTCGAATAAAAATCAAAAAATAGAGATTAAAATAGAAAAAAATATAAACAAAAATATAGAAAATGAAAATAAAAATAAAATAAAACAAATAAAAGTTACAAAATTAACAGGATTAAAAAAATCATCTTCAATGAATAATATAGATTTTGACAATTTAATAAAAAATAAAATAAAAAAATTAAGCAGATTTAATAAATATAATCAAAATAAATGTTTTTCACCATTATATTCAACTGCTGTCAGTTCATTATTTTATTCTAAAAATCAAAAACAAAATCATACTACCATTCAAATACCAAAAAAAACAAAAAAAAAGGAATTTTCATTAAATAATACTTTAGAAAATTCAAAAAATTTAATGATACAGTGTAATCCATATGGGAAATTATCAATTTTAAATAAAAGGAAAAAAAATAAAAATTATAAAAGATTTTATAGTGTAATAAAGCATAATGATGAATTATTAAATTATACCTCATCATTTATAAAGCAAAACACAGAGAATTCATTGAATGAAAAAAATTTAAAGAATTCAACAAAATTAATAACTCGAAAAGCAAATTATGAACAATTAGTAAATTTACAATTTCCACCTTGTAAAATAAATTCTATGAAAAATATTTTATATTTTCCTAAATTATCATATAACAAAAAAAATAAAAAATATTTTTCTCCATCAAAATCTAATTATTTATTAAAAACAAGAAATGAAATCAATGAAGATATTAATAAAATTAAAGAAAGAATTAATTATCGAAAAGAAAATGATAATTTAAATATTTTAATGAGAAAAATCAATATTCAAAAAAAGAATATTTTAAAATTTGTTGGCAATGGAAAGCATTTTTCACCAGATTTTTTTAAATTCAAATATCAACCCATAAATGATAAATAACTCTATAATAATTTAAATAAATAAATTTATTAAATTTATATATATATTTTTTATAAAAAAAAAATCTAATTTGATAATAATTAAATATAAATAATAATAATTTTCAATATAAAAATTATAATTTAGTGAGTAATATATATATAACAAGTAAAAGAGAAAATAAAAAATATAATTATAGATGATTTATAAAATATTTTCATTAGTACTCTGTCATTAACTAATCAAATATACAATATCCAAAAAACAAAACTGATTAGAATTATATACAATATATAATTAAACTGAATACAATTTAGAAATTTTTTGATTCATCTATAAAATATTAAATGCCAAAGAATATTGGAAATAAATTCTTAAGGATTCTATATATTTTTTATTAGAAAAAGTATTGGAATTTAATATGAAATAACAAAATAAAAAAATAAAAATATAAATATAATATAGGACTTACATAGTTAAACTCCTAAGAAATATATAAATAAAAAGTAAATTAAAAATCTTTATTCAAAAAATTAAATTAGAACATTTAAAATGAATAAAAAGAAATAAGAAATTAAATTTAAACATTTTCAAAAAGAGGAAGATTTTTTTTAATTGAATATATATGAAAGTAGATTAATGATTGGTAATTTTCTGATTATTATAATAGAATTAAGATATTTTTAAAAGGAGCTTTCATTATTATAATATAAAGAGAAAGATTTATATAATATTAATTTAGGTTATGAAAAACTACTATATTATTTTTAAACAATAATATTTTTTCCTCAAATTATTCTTTTTAAAAAGGGTACTTTTTTAATTAAATTATTTAAAATATGATTTTTATGAATATAGTTTATTAAATTAATTATATTATTTTCATAAACTAAAGGAAACTAAATTATTATTATTTTATATTTGTTAATTTATGTACATTTAAAGAAAATTATATGATACAATTTCTGTATTTTAGATGAATAAAAAAACTAATTTTTTATTTGTTTTTGGGTTTTAAAATGGTTTCTTTTTTAAATTTTATAATATTGCATTATTTATAAAACCAAAAAATATCTTTAATTAACATAAATTAAATAATAAAATGAAAATGAAAATTATAATTATTTTATTGTATAAACTTTTTTTTTGTAAAGAATTAAATTTTGATATACAAGGGAGAAATTTTGCTTTAACTTATTTAAATGTTGGAACACCATCAAAAAAAATTTCTGCAATATTATCTACAAATACAGATAAATTAATATTTTTTAATATTCCTGGAACAATTTCATATGGTATTAATTCGTCCTATTCAGTTAAAAAAACAAATTATGAATATTTTATTAATTATCCATATATAAATAATAATTATAATATAACATTTAAAATTGTTGAAGATTTGATTTTTTATAAAAATGAAAACTGTTCCTTTATTTTTGGTTATTCAAATGATTTAAATTCAATTGAATTCGCAAAAGAAATAAGATTTCCTGAATTAGGAATAATTGGAATATCAAAAAATAATGATTTAAATGATAAATTTAATTTCATAAATCAATTAATTAAAAATAAAATTATTGATAAGAAATTAATTTATTTTCAAAATATAAAAAATGGAACCACTTTTAGAAATATTCAATTAGGCGTTTATCCAAATACATTTAATAAATCACTTAAAAACAATCAAATTTTTGAATGTAAAATAAAGGAAAAATATATATCTAATAGAATTTGTATTGCATCAAGAATAATTTTTGGTAAATTTAATTCTACAAATGAATTTTTTCAAAAATCAATTAAAATAAATGAAAAAATTGATTTTACATATAATACAAATATTTATCATATTTTTCCTTTAAAATATAAAGAAATGTTTGATAGAATAATGAATAATAATAAAAATTGTTCTTATATTAAATGGTATTATTATAATTTATGGTCTTGTAAAAATAAAGAACAATTTCCAAAAATTTCTCTTGTTATAAATCATACAATAATAAATATGCATAATATTCTTTTTGAAAAAATAGGAAATGGTTTTCCAGCTTTGATAATATTATTTAAAGACAACATTGATCAAATTGAATTATCAGTTCAACAAATGACATATAAAGGATTTTCTGTTTTATTTGATGATGAAAATAATATTATAAAATTTTCAAGTAATGATACTAAAGATATTGTTAAAATAGATTATGATTATGAAGAATATACTCAAATTCTCCTTTTAATTATTGTTGTAGTGGTTTTAATTGTAATTATTTATCTAATATTCAATACTTTTTTCAACACAAAAAAGATATCTAAATACCAAAAATTTTCAAATGATCCTACAGAAGTTACTGAAAAAAAAGAAGATAAGAAACATAACTAATAAAAATGATATTTAAATAAATATATTTTATAAAATAGGTTATTTAATTTAATTTAATTCATTTAATTCTAAAATTGTTAAGAAATTTTTCAATATTGAAAAATATATATAATATAAATTATGAATACTCAAGATAATATTGATAAAAAATTAGCATCAATTTCCCTTAAAAATTATATAGAAAAACATGAACAAAATATAAATTGTTTATTGTTATTAAAAGATAATCGTTTAGCATCATGTGGTTGTGATTGTAAGATAAATATATATGAAGAAAAAACTTTTAAATTAAATTTATCAATAATTGAACATTATGATGATGTGAATTATATAACTCAAATGAAAAATGGACATTTATTATCTTGTAGTGAAGATCAAAGAATAAAAATAATTGAATTAATAGGAAAAACAAATTATGCAATTAAACAAACTTTATTTTTATCTTATCATGTATTATTTATTATAGAAAGTGAAGAAGGTTATTTAATTTCTTGTACTAAAGAAATTTCTTTTTGGGAAAAAAAAGATGGAAATAATTTTGATGTTAATTATCATTTAACAAAATATTGTTCTAATATTTATAATATAATTGAATTTAAAAAAAATTATTTTGCTTTTTGTTCTTTTAATGATAAAATTTTTGATTATTGGAATTATAATGAAAAAAAAAGTGAATTTTCATTAAAAAATATTGATAATAATCCTTGGTATGCTTCAATGATAAAATTAGATGAAAATCAAATTCTTATAGGTGGAAAAAATAAATTAATAATAATTGATATGAAAAATTATCAAATTAAATTAATAGTAGAAACTAATAATGAGATTTTTTGTTTACATAAATTAAATAATGATTATATTTTATGTGGTGATATTGGAATAATATATTTATATTATATTAAAGGTGATCAATTTATAAAATCTACAAATAAAAAGAAAGTAAGTTTAACAGTTTTATCTTCAATTATTCAAATTAATTCATTTCAAATTGCAATTGCCTCTGATGACAATATTATTAAAATATATAATATTAGATAAATAAAACATATTTTGTTTTAAATATAAATTAAAAAATTATTTAAAATTAAATAATAAAAAATTAATAAAATTAACAATAAAAAATGTTAGAAACTGACAAAGCAATACAACAAGAGAATAATCAAAATCAAAATATTCAAGAACAACAAATTCAAAATAATGAACAAAATAAAGAACAAAAACAAGAAGATGAAGCACCATCAGCTTCAAATTATAAATTAACTAAATCATATAATTCAAATGTTGAATTTCCAAAAGAAATAAATTGGCCAAAAGCATTAAAAGATTATGAATATAGTCATAAAAATTTAGAATGGGGATATAATAAGAAACCAGCAAAAAAAACTCATGCTCATATGAAAAAAATAGAAAATTATTTTAATCCAATTTTACAAAAATATAATGATGATGGACTAAATAAACAATTATTCTCAATGGAAAATAAAGATTTAAAAGATAAATTAGCATTATATTATGATAAACAATTAGCTAATGAACAAACTTATAATATTATTAATTTAAAAGATAAATTAAAAGGATTTGAAAATCATCCTAATTATCCAAAACAAGAAAAAAATAAAATTAAATTAATTGAAGAGAATTTCCATAAAAAATGTTATAATATAATATCAAATATTTCATTAAGTAAACATAATTTTTTACCTCCTGAACAAAGACCAAAATGTAAAAATGAAAATTCAGAAGAAAAACCAAAATTAATTAATTCAAATATATATAAAGATTATGATATAATATCAAATAGATATAAATTATTTAATGATGAAAAAAAAGCAACTGATTTAGAATTTGCAAAATTAAATGCAGCTAAAAAATTTTATGAACAAAGAGATTATGATTGTTTAAGAGGAAAATATTATGATCCTGAAAAGCAAAAAAAATATGAAGATGAATTAAAAGAAAAAAATGAAAAATTAAAAAATGCAAAAAGAGATTGTTTATTTAATCCTGTAAATAATGAAATTTATGATAAAGAAAAATTAGATTCTTATGATAGAAATCATGGTAATTCAAAATATAGATATCAAATAAAACCTCAAATTGAAAATTATTATAGAACAAAAGAATATAATAATGATATTAAAAAAGAAAATGCTTTAAAGAATAGATTAAGTTATGATAGATATAAATTAGAAGATCAAAGAGGATATGATTTTTTTAATATGAAAAATAATTTTAATCATTATAAATTAACTCAATCTTGTAATAATAAAAAAAATCCTTGGGAATTATTAAAAGATAAAGCTGGAGAAAATGAAACTTTTTCTAAAAAACAAATTTATAAAGAACCTTATGATAAAACTGATGTTGATAAAAATGAATTTGAATTTAGACAAAGGAGACAAGAGTTATTAAAAAATTTAACTAGAATTGAAGATGTTGAATCTTTTAAGAGAAAAGAATTCCAACCTAAAATTATTCAAAGACAAATTGAAACTTCTTCTTTTCCTTCTCGTCCTAATTTTATGGATAAAAGTCAATGGTTTAAAAATCCAAAAAGTATTGATATGTATAATTTTAAACCAAGATTATTTACTCAAAACTAAAATAAATATTTTATAATAAAAAAATAAAAAAAAAAATAAAATTTTAATTAAAAAAAATATATATCCTTAAAAAAAAGTAATTAAAAAGCTTATATATTTTGAATTAAAAAAAAAATAAAAAAAAAAAAAAATAAAAAAAAATAAAAAATATCAGGAGTAAATTTCAACTATTTATTTAAATATATAATAATCGGAGATTCCTCAGTAGGAAAAAGTAATCTCCTCCTTCGTTATTCTCATAACAAATTTACAGATGATTATCAAGCAACAATTGGAGTAGAATTCGGAGCAAAAAATACTCAAATAAACGGAAAAACATGTCGTATTCAAATATGGGATACAGCAGGACAAGAGAATTTTAGAAGTATAACAAGAGCATATTATAAAAATTCAGTTTGTGCATTAGTTGTATATGATATTACAAATAGAGAAAGTTTTAATAATGTTCAAACTTGGATTGAAGATTGTTTAAGTCAAAGTCCAAAAACTGTTCTTTTAGTTTTAGTTGGTAATAAGATTGATTTAAAAGATAGTAGAAAAGTTACTTTAGATGAAGGAAAAGAATTGGCTGAAAAGAATAAAATGCTTTTTTTTGAATGTTCTGCTAAAAATGGTGATAATGTTAATGAAATATTTGATAATAGTGCTTCGTTGATTATTGAAAAAATTGGAAAAGGAGAATATGATTTAAGTAATGAATCTTGTGGGATTAAACAAGGTGGAGAAAATGGTGATAATGTTACTTTAATTACTGATGAAGATAATTCAGAAAAAAAAAATAAATGCTGTTTGAAAAATTAATTTTTTTTTATTTTTTTTTATTTTGTAAAAAATATTTTTAAATTTTTAAAATTATTATTTAATTTTTTTTATTTTAATACTTTTATAATTATCATAAAATAATTTAATAATTTACTTGAAAAAGTATTCGTTATTTTATAAAATCTTTTACAAATTTTATATTTTTTCTATTTTCAAGTATTAAAACATTTTTAATATATATAATAACAAATCTTATTGAATATTTTTAAATAAATGTCAAGAAGAATATCTAAAAAATGAAAAGAAATAAAAAACATAAGAAGATAAAAGACCAAAAAAATACAGGATTTAATCCACAAATGCCATATCAGCAACAAATACCTGTTATGCCATATCAACAATTAAACTTTCCGCCTCCATTTCAACAAATGCCAAATCAACAATATCCACCACCTCAATTTCAATTTCCAGGTTAATATCCACCTCAAGGTTAATATCCACCTCAAAGACAATATTCAAATAAAGAAAAAACAAACAACCTAAAGAAGAAGAAGAAGAAGAAGGAGAAAAAGAAATTTTTCATGCATATCCATTTAAACAAGGGAAATTGGTTAATGATTGTTCAATTTGTAAAACTTTCTGTAGTTATTTAAAAGCATATATTTGTGACGATTGTGGGATTGATATATGTGAATATTGTATTAAAAAAATTTAAAGAGGTTGAACAACCCTGTAAATATCATGATTGTAATTTACTTTTAATACCAAAGAATTGTGCATGGTATTGTGATATTTGTAATAGAAATGAGAATAATAAATTTTCTATATATTGTGAAAAACATGATTATGATGTATGTCCTAAATGTTTTTATAAATTAGCTCCTTTTAAAATAGAAGAACAAAGAAAATTAAATATTCACATTGAACTTATATAGATTATTAGATTCCTTAAAGAAAATAATCACATCTATTTAACAAAATTATATTATTCTCTTTATTCAAAAAAAATGTTTATAACTTAATACTTTAATATATTGTTTTTTAAAATTTAAAAATTCTTTTTTCAATTTTGAAATAAGATTTTTTATGTTTTATTAATAATTAAATAAAAATAGATCACTATGAAAAATCAATCAAAATTAAATATATTTTATTAAAGAAAATAATTATTCAAATCAAAAAATAATATATTAATTTAAAAAAAATTTCCAAGATTTGATTAATTAATATATATAAAATTAGTTGTTCAATTTTTTACAAATTTTATTTATAATATCATCATAAAGTACTTTATTTCCATTTATTCTCTTAAATTTAATAATAGACATTTCAGTAATGAATGTATTATCAATTAAGACTTCAAATTGAAGTAATATATTTTTTTCACAAATAAATTTAAAAGAATTCTTTTTTTCATTTCTATGTTTAATCTTTAAATCATTTAATATTTTTATTAATTTATCTTTCATTATATTTTTAGATAAAAAATATAAATTAGATAAACTAAACTGAATAAAAGAACTTTTATCATATTCAATTTCTTTATTAAATAATACATTAATATTTTGATTATGTAAAGTTGTTTTAACTGATTCTTCAGCACTTTTTCTTTCAGAAATTGTAGTTAATTTAGTATTTGTATTAATTAAAGATATTTCAGGAAAATTATTTTGATTTAATATAATTGGTTGAAAAAAAAAATGATTATTTTTTTGAATTGATTCTAAAGGCAAATCTATTTTTGTTCTTAATAAAGATAATATTTCTTTTTGAATTTGATTTTTTTCTTTTGTTATTGGTGAAGGAGATTCAGGAATTTTCTCTTTTTTTATTATTCTTGGACTCTCTAAAAATTCATCATTAATTGGTGATGTATTTATTTGAATTTCATCAAATAATTCATTTAATTTTATATTTGTATTTTTATTTATTAATTTTTTATTATTTAAATCTGTTTTATTATTTATTATTGATTTTGTAATTTTTATTTTTTTAGTTGAATTTTGGTTATTAAGTAAATTATTATTTTTTAATATCAAAGATTGGGATTTTTTTATTTTTTTATTTTCATTATCTTGATTTTCTTTTTTATTATTATTCATTTCTTTCTCTGAAAATGAATTTTTTAATGAATAATTATCTAAAAAATCAATTGAATCTATTGAATTTGATTTTAATCTTTTTAGAAGTTTATATCTCTGTTTTTGTTTTTGTTTTTTTATTATATTAGAATTAAAATTTAAATTTAAATTTCCTTTTTTAATTTTTTCATTATATAATAAATCATATTTTATTTTTTTATTATTTTTTGAATCAATATTTAAATAATTTGTAATTGGAGTAAATAAAATTTTATTATGTGTTTTCTTTAAAGGAGCTTTAGATGAATTAATTTTAAATTCAGTATTATTTTTTTTATCTTTTTTATTATTATAATGCTTTCTCTTTTCACTTTTTAAATTATTATTATCTTCTTTTAAAATATATTGTCTTAATGATTTATTCCAATTTTGAGAATGAAGTAAAGTCGTTGATTTTATTTGAGTTAAATTTCTCTTATTATTAATTGATATTCCATTTTTTGAAACTTTATTTATATAACTATTATTCTTTAAAAGTTTTTTTTTATTTTTTTTTTCCATAATATTGTTATCTTTTTTTGATAATGATTTTTCAATATGATTAATAATTTTATGAATATTCTTCTTGGAACTAAAACCATTATTATCCATTTATTTATTATTTTTTATAATTCACTTATTTATTTTACTAAGAAAATAATTTAATAAAAATATTTAATATAAATATTTAATTTAAAAATAAAGAACCAAAATCATTTCTTTTAGTTCTATTTTTTGTATTATCTAACATATAATTATTAGGATTATATGCTTCTCCCATAAAATAAGACTTATGATTAGTTATAGTTTTACTAAAATTTGAAGAGTTAATATAAGCATTAAAATTGTTTATTTCAATTTTTCTTGAACCTAAAAGTTTATTATATTGAATTAATGGTAAATCAGAAAAAGTTAAATTTGTTTTATGAGTAAATAATGTATTTCTCAGAGTTGATTTTTTATTTTTCATTAAATATCTATTTTTTAATGTTCTACCAATTATAATTGGTTCAAAATATCTTGTTTTATTTAATGATATTCCTTTTCTAGATGTTTTATTGTTTTCATTTATTTCTTTATCTTTATTTTCATTACAATCATTTGTATTAATATATTTATTTTGAGATTTATTATATAATGAATTATTTTGATTTTCTATTGATAGAGTTTTATTTGTTTTTGAATTATTTTTTAACATTTCTAAAACAAATTTTCTTTGATTTAAATATTTATTTAATCCTTGTTCTGAAAGAGGATAAATTTTATGTTTTGGTAATATTGAATATGGTACTTTTGTAAAATCTTTCTCTCTATCATAATATTCATATCTCATTATTTCCATTTTCTTTTATAAAAGTTATTATAAAAAAAATAATATTTTTAATAAATATTAATTTATTATTTTATTTTATTTTATATTATAATCTTTTATAAATTTAAATCCAATATCTTTTTTATTTTGATCTTTAAAATAAATCTTTATTATTTTATCATCATAATTAACTAACAAATATAAATTATTCATATTTATTGAAAAACTCATATCTTTAATTTTAGTAAAATCATCAATAAGATAATTTATTTTTTCTCCCCTTGAAATAGTTTGTCTAACAGAATCAATAATATAAATATATTCATTGAAAATGTTATTTTCGAATCCTCCAAAAAGCATAACATATCCTTTATTAAATAAATAATAATTTTTTATATTTAAAACCTTTTCATTATTTTCTTTTTCAGGAATTACTAATTTCATTTTTGTAGAACTCCAACTATCTTTTAAAGTATCATAAATAAAAAGTTCATTTATTTCATTTTTACTATCATCAATTATAAATAAATAAACATTATTATGATGAATTATTTTAGGTTTTATTATTTGTTTTTCTTTATTTTCATCATTAAATAAACCTAAATCTCTCCATTCAGTATTGTTTATTTTTTCATTAACATTTAAAGTCTCAAAAGACTTTGATGACATTTTATAAATTGAATTTTCTAAAATCATAATTTGAGTATTTTCTTCATTAAAATCTGATTTAGGTAATTTCATAGGAATAATTTCATTATTTGATGAAAGTAAATTATATAAATAAAAATTTTTATTTGTACAAATATAAAATTTTCTTTCAGTTGTTAAAAATTTTGAAATAATATTATTATCATCTTTATATAATTTAATATTATATTTTTCAAATTGTTGTTCTATAGGTTCAAAAATATATAATATATTATTTATAAGAAAATATCCTAAATTATAAATTGAAGAAGAAGTAAGTGAATCTCCTAAACCATAATTTAATTGAAGAATAATATCTTTAGTAAATTCTTCTTTATAATTATTATCTTCTTCTAATAATTTTTCTAAAGTTTTTAAATTATCTTCAATATTATTTAATTTATTACATTGAATATCAATATAATAACAAAATAAAGAAAGAAATTCATCAGTATTTAAATAATTTTCAATATTTTTATCAACTTTATTTAATTTATCAATTAATTCATCAAAATTTTTAGAATTTTGAATAATATTAAAATAAAATTTATTTTTAAATATTTTTTCATGAAATAATCTTAATCTTTCTTCATCAGCTGGATTAATTAAACCACATAATAAATACATTTTAAAAATATCAATATTATTAAAATCCATTTTTTCACTTTGATTTTGACATATTTCAAATAATTTTTCTAAATATTCTTTTAAATCATCTTCTATTTTTTTATTATATAGATCAAAATCTTTTTGAATTTTACTTGCTTCATTCTCAATTATTTTCTTTTTATTTTCAATTTCTTCTTTTTTAATCTCTTCAAATTTATGTTCTGGAAATCTTAATTTATGATAATTAGTAGATAAATTTAATTTACATGTTTCACAACGAAAATAACCCTCATTTAATTGTGGCTCTTCTTTATCTTTTAAACTTTGAATTAATTCAAATAAAGAAAAATTAATTGGAAAATGTGATATTTTTTTTTTATTATAACTTCTTTTCTGACAAAATATACATTTTAAAATTTCTTTATTTAATTTAAGACAATCAAAGCAAATATTATGACCACAATTCATAATTATAGGTTTTCTTTTTTCTTCAAATTTCTTTCCACAATAATTACATAAGTAAAAATATTCATTCATTGAATCATTATCCATTTAGAATAAAAATTATAATTTTAATTATTTTTCAATAAATTTAAATAAATGTCCTAAAGCGCACAAATTCACATTTTTATTATATATAATATTTTAACTTAATTTTAATTATAAAATTTAAATTTATATTATTATTTAAAAATGGAGCGAAAGGGAATATTTAGAAATATATTAGGTAAAACTACATCATATGTTTCACAATTTTTATCAAAAGGAGATAATGAACAAAATCCAATGAATAATATTATGAATTATAATAATATTTATAATCAAAGAATTGGATTAAATAACCAAAATGAATATATAATTAAATCTCCTAATATACCTCAAAATTTTATTTCAAATAATACAGTTAATTATCAAGGTGTAAACATTTCATTAAGTACAATAGGAATGAAAATTGAAAAATTTATAAATGAAAACTTTCCATTGTTTTTAAATAACAACTTTGAAATTAATAATCAAATGAAAAATGAGTTTAATGAAATTTTGGATTCTGCACAAAATAATTTATTAGAAGTTAAAAGTACAATTGATAAATTTATGGATGAAAAAATAAATAGTAATGTATTAAATATTGAATATCTAAATAAATCAGATAATAAATCTGAAATGATGATTTTAAAATATTTACAACAGAGATATGAAATAATATCTAAATTTTATATTTTTTTAAAAAAATTAGATTATTTTGATAAATTTCCAGATAATGAAATTGAATTTTATTCAATTTTAGAAAAATTAATTGTTGCAATGAATATAAGAAAAAAAGAAGATGAGTCAAATAATAATAATGATATTATTAAAGAATTTGTAGAATTATTTTATGACAAAATGGCAAAAGAATATCATATTGAAAAAAGTAAAAAGTTTGATTTATATTGTAAATTGGAATTTATTAATGAAAAATTTATTTCAAATTTTTTTGAAACAGCAATAGAATTATTAGAACAAAATAATGATAATCCTTATGTTGAAAATTTATATAATTATTTAATTAGAATTATATTAGATACAAATTATGAAATTCAAAATTTAATTAAGAAATTTCCTAATAATATATTTTTTAATTATAGAAATACTTTTTGGTTTCTTTCAAAAAATAATTCAAATAATAATAGACATTTGTATTTTTATTTATATACCATTTATAAAAAAATTTTAGACACTAAACTTAATTCAAATTTAAATATTCATGATGATGATCTTTTTGAATTTGCAAAACAATTACATTATTTAAATCAATTATATTATAATTATGGAAATAAATCTTCAAATCATAATAAAGAATTTTATAATACTAAAAAAAAAATTAATAAAAATTTAGAATCATTTGGAATTGAAAAATTATTTGATATATGTAAAATATATAAAGATTTTTCAACAATAGCAAAATTATCTTTTAAAAATAAAGAATTATTATATGATCCATTAAAAGAATATATGAAAAAAGAACTTAAATATGAAAAAGAAATAATGTTCATTTTAAAAAAAATATTACAATTAGAAATTAAGAAATGTACAATTGGAAGTGATGATAATAAAACATCATTTGATTATTTTGAAGATTTTGATGATTTTATAAGTATCATTGAAATAATTTGTAAAAATTTTCCTAAATTATATGAATTCTTTTTACTATATAAAAATAAAAGATATCTTGAGAAAAACATAAATCACAATTAATTAAAAAAAACTAAATAATTAAAAAACATAATTTAATTTTTTTTAACAAATAAATCTTTTTAATAAATTAAAAATACATTTTTTTACATTTAAAAAATTAATAATTATGACTGACAATTTATTTACAAGATGGATAAAGGAAAATTATGTTCCATCAGCAATAGTATATTCAACAGATAATGCAAAAAAAATAATAAAAAAAAACAATTTAACACCAGCAGAATTTTTAAGACCATTTGGAGTTTTTCCTCCATTTAATTTAGAATTAGCAGGAAAATATACAAAAAAAATAAACGATTTTAGATTAGATTTTTATGATAGTGAACAATATAGAAAAATTCCACCTACTTCATTTTTAGAAATTATTGATAATTTATTATTAAATCAAGATAATATTCCTGAATGGTCATCAAGTGATATAAAAAATTTTCAATTGAAAAATAATGTTTTAAATAAATTAAAAGATTATTCAAATCCATGGTTAAATGAATATATGAAATTATATATTGAATTTACAAAATTTAATGAAAGTGATTTATTACAACAACCTTTATGTTTTATTTATATTTGTTCAATTACTGATGATTTAAATACAATTGTACCAAGTAGGCAAAATAATAATAAAATAATTCCTCCTTTAATTTCTGAAGGTATTTATGATGATGATATGCCTTCTTTAATATTAATTTTAAATGATAAAAATGATAAAGAGAAAACTATTGCCAAAGAAACTAAGGATAGTTTAATTAATAATTTTAAAGTTACTTTTGCTATGTATTATATGTTATATTGGGAAGTTAATGATGGTGATAAAGAATCAACTCAGAATTTAGAAGATATTTGGGATGAATTTATTCATAGGTATGATAAATATAAAAATAGTAATAATTTATTTAAAGGACTTGGACATGGAATTTATATTTCAAAAGATGAGAGAAAAAGATTTAAGGATACTATGTTTAAATTTTTTAACGAATATGTTATTAAATTAATTCAACAAAAAATAACATATTTGGATAATGAATTAACATCAAATAAAAAAGGAATAAAAAATTCATTTTTTAATATATTTAAAAGACAAGAAAGATTAGCTTATAATAATTATTTTCAAATATATTCATTAACACAAGAAGAAAAAAATGAATTTTTATTAGCAACTCTTTATTTTTATTTCAGATGCTATTCTGAAGTATATGAAAATATAAAATTTTTAATAAATGATATAAAAACAAAATCAACAATTCATTATAATTCAGCATATGAATTAAGAGTAATAAGTAATTTTTTATTAAATCCAATTATAAAAGAAAATGATTTTGTAACAGCATATCAAAATTATATTAAAACAACTCAATTTCACCAAGCTGCAAAATCTTTATTTAATTTAATGAAAGTTTATGAACAAAAAGGAAATTTTTCACAATTAATTAATATAGTTATGAAAGGAATAAATGATATTCCAAATAGAAAAAAAGAAAATAGATCAATTGAAAATATGGTTTTTAGATTTGCTCCTTTAATGTATGAAGAAACTGGTATTTATTTTCTATTAATGCCAGAAAGAAATAAAAGAAAATTTATATTTTATACACTTTTAACAGGTAATTTTTATAGAAATGAAAGAATTGATTTTATTAAATATTCCCTTAATGATTATTCATCTATTGCAAAATTTATTTCTGAAAAAAATTCTTCTTTTATAAGAATAAAAGAGTATGTAAATGAACAAATGGGCAATATTTGTACTGAATTAAAATATTTTGATGGTGCATTACAATTTTATAAAAATTATTTAGAAATAACAAAATTTAATCCTGATTTAAGAAAAAGTCCTCAAAAAATTTTTCAAAATTTAAAATCTTCATTCGAAAATGTAATTAATGGAGAAAAATCAGGAACAATTTTAGGAGTATTTAATACTAATGATTTAAAAATTCCTGAAGTTGATAATACATCAGTTTTAGTAATTGAAGAACAAGATTATATAATAAGTAAACAAAATGCTAATTTTTTTGATAATCCTGCAAATTGGTTATTATTTAAAAAATATTCTATAGTTCCACTAAAGAAAATTTACCTTAGTTTAACTCCACCTGATATAATATCATTAAGAAATTTAGATAATATTATTTTAAATAAACAAAACTTTAGTAATTTTTATTCAAAAAGAAATTTCTTAGGTAATATAAATAATAAAATGTATGTTAGATTTATTGTAAAAAATCCATTATCAATTGATTTAAATATAACAAATATGAAATTAATATGTGATTTTTCAAAAGCAAAAGATGATAATCTAACAGATAATTCAAATACTCAAATTGAAGAAATTGAATATCAAAATAGTTCACTTATATTAAAAAAATTTTCTTCAGAAAAAATAGAATTATATATTAAACCACTTTTAGCAGGTCATGTAATAATAAAAGGAGTAGAAATAACATTAGATAATATAGTAATAATAAAACATTATTTTAATACAAAAGATGTAAGTAAATTATATTCATATAGAAAAAGAAGAAAATCAACAGGAGAAAGAAAAAGAAGAAAAAGTTCAACAAGTAGTCAACATTCTCAAGGAAGAAGTTCAAATGCATCTCATCAATCAAATAAAATTTTTGATAAAAAAGCTGATATTACTTTTGAAATAATTGATAATGATAGTGATGTTAATGTAGAATTTCCAATGGGAAATGAATTACAATTATTTATGTATCAATTTATTTTAATGCCTATTAAAATTAAAAATAATTCTGCTTTGAAAATTAGGAGAATTTGTTTATTTTTTAATGATACTAATTCAACTGGAAGAGGTAATAAAAATATTTCAAGAAGTGTTTTAACTGATTACATTTTCAAAGAAATTGATTTATTTAATACTCCTGAAAAAAATAATAGTAATGAAGTTATTATTTATGTTCCTATTATCCCTTTGAAAACAGGTGAAATTTATATTAAAATATTATTTAAATTTGAAGAGGAAAGAGGATATGTTGATCATGAAATAAGAAGATTTTTAGTTAAATTAACTGTTAAAGATTCAGTTATTTTTAATATTAGAGAAACTTTAAATAAATATATGAGAAATCAAATTGATTTTAATTTAAATACTGTAACATATATTAAAAATAAAGATAAATTATCTAATTTGAAAATAGGAAATAAAGTTTATAGTACTCCTGATATTACAAGACTTGATAATAATGTTAATGAATGGCAATTAACAAAAAGTGGTGATTTAACTTTAAATTATCATAAATTAATTTTTAGTAAAGAAAAAAATGATAATGTTGAATTGACATCAATTTCTAAATCATTTAAAAACGAAAAATTAAATAGTGAAGTAAATGAATTGGCAAAAAATATTAATTTTGATTTTATAAATGATGAAATTCAAAATGATAAATATCAATTTCATTTAAAAAATAAATTATGTAGATTATTAAAAAATGATAATTTAATATTTTCATGGGAAGCAATAAATAATTCAAAAAAAGAGAAAATAAATGGATTATATTTCCATAAAACTCATTTAAAAATTCCAGCAATAACATCAAAATTTATAAGACAATTAATGGAAAATTCATGTAAAATTGAAATAAATCAAAATGATATTGGAAATAATAAAAAATTAATATTATTTGATTTAACAATTGATAAAAGTGCTTTAAGTGAAATTGATTCAATTACAGCATATGATATTTTTATTGATGATGATAGTAATGAATTTAATTGGTTAGGATTAAAGAAATATTCTATTAAAAATATTACTAATAAATATGGATTTAAAAATAAAAAAAATGAAAAAGAAAATAATGATATTTCATTACAATTTAGTTGTATTACTAAAGTTAAAGGAATAAGAAATATTAATAAAATTACTATGACAGTTTATTCGTCTATTCCTTTACAAAAAAATTTAATTTTAAAAAATTTCCCATCTCCACAAATAATTACTATTTAATATTTAATTTAATAATGAAATAAAGATTTGAAAAAAAATATAAGAGTTAATTTTTTAAAATTTAAAAATTTATTATTCCTAAATTCTATAATTTAATAAATTTAGAAAATTTAATAAAAATCATTTAATATGATTTATTAAATGTTTTATTAAATAAATCATACATATCTTCATTCATATTAGAATATACGAAATTTTTAATATCAGATAAACTATTTTCAATAGTTTTAATATATTCGTTTTTTTTTTGAATTTCAGTATCTTTTAAATTAATTAATTTATCTTTATCAACATTTAAATCTTGACAAACTTTTATTTGAGTTTTTAAATTATTTATTTCTTTTGTTAAAATTTCAATTTGTGTTTTATTACTAATTTCATTTTTTTGATATTCACTTAATTTTGCTACTTGTTTCTTATAAAATTCAATAGTTTTTTCATGTGTACTTGAACTAGCATTATTCACTTTTTCAAATACTTTTTCAATATCACTTTGAACTGAATTTGAATATTTTTGTACTTCATTAGAAATAATTTTAGTATTATCATTTAATAAATTAATTAAATTATCATTTCTTTCTGCATATTCTTTTTTAAATTGAGTAAAATTATCATTAAAAGAATCAAATTTCTTTTTAAAAATTGTTTTAAATTCATCAAGATTTTCATTTATTACTTCAATTGCTTTTGTTACTCCATCGGAATTACTTTCTGCACTTGTTGAAGAATCTAACATTTTTAATTGAAGCATTTCAATTTTTTTTTGATAATTACAAAATAATTCTTCTTTTTCTTGATTTAATGAATCATTCTTTGCCTTATATTCTTCTATTAATAATTGTTTTGATTCATTATCTTTTTTTGATTCTTTTAATTGATCTTTTAAATTTGAAATTTCTTTTTCTTTTTGTAATTTTTCATTTTCTCCCATTTGAACTTTAGAATTTAATTCTCTATTTAAAGTATTTTTTTCTTCTAATTCTTTTAAAATTTGTAACCTATCTTTATCTTTAATTTGATATTTTTCAATTTCTTCATTTAATTTTTTAACTTGTTCTTGTAAATTTGTAGTATCAACTTCTTTTAATTTAATATTTTCAGCTTTTAAAGATTTATAATCATTTTCAAGAGATTGAATTTTAGTTTTTAAATTTAAATTATCTTGTTTTAAACTCATATTTTCAATTTTTAAAAGATCAATTTGTTCTTTAGTAACATTAATATTAACTACATTATTATTATCATTTTCTTTTTTTTGATTTTGAATTTGTTTAACAATATTTTTTTTACTTTCAGAACCAAGAGTCTCAGAATGTATTTTTTTAGCTTGTTCTTGACTAACAGCATTCTCCCCACTTAAATTAAGTAAATTATTAATAGTCTCAGTAACTTTATCACTAACTTCATTAATCATATGATAAATAAGTAAATCTTTTTCAGAATTAAGTGTATTTTGTAATAAAGGTTTTAAAATTTTTGTATTTTGAAACCATTGATGATTTAATATTTCATCAAGACTTAATCTTTCTTTAGGATTTAATTTTAAAATTTTTGAAATTAAATTTTTAGCTAAAGGAGGCATATCAGCAGGCCAATTAATTTTCAATTTTCTAATATTAGAATATAAATCTTGATTAGTTTTAGCACAAAAAGGTGAATAACCAGATAATAATTCAAACATTAAAACACCAACAGACCAAATATCAATTCTATGATCATGTCCTTCTTTCCTTAACATTTCAGGAGCAATATATTCAGGTGTACCACAGAAAGTTTTTCTAACATCACCATCGTTTTTAAAATTAGACCAACCAAAATCTGCTAATAAAACTCTACCACTTTCATTTAATAATAAATTCTCTGGTTTAATATCTCTATGAATAATTGGAGGATTAAAAGAATGTAAATATTGTAATGCACTAATTGTTTCTCTTAATATTTGTGCAGTTGTTCTTTCATCAAATTTATGTGCTCTTTTTAATAATTTATATAATTGACCTTTTACTGCTAATGGCATTACTAAATAAAAATTTTCATCATCTTCAAAATGATTTTTTAATCTTAGACAATGAGGATGATTTAATAAATACATTATTTCTATTTCTCTATTCATTTGATTTACTAATTTTTGTTCTATTATTCCTGATTTTTGTATTATTTTTATACAATATATTTTATTTGTTTTTTTATGAATTACTTTCCATACTTGACCAAAACCTCCTTTTCCTATTGCACGGGGATCTTTCTCGAAATCTGAGATTTTACTTTCTCTCTCTAAACCTGCGTATACTGTTGGGGATAACATTAAACAACGTTTTT
>JAEEGK010002061.1_pt1 | contig 50272 bp, 21 predicted proteins | sample 8958771 | NCBI WGS metagenome assembly JAEEGK01 (sample SAMN16246547, study PRJNA631951) | gut metagenome | biome: gut microbiome; feature: rumen; material: SC-attached | host: Bos | place: Iran: Karaj | collected 2018-10 | reverse complement strand
TAAAAAAAGGATTCCTATTGATTTAATTATAAATATAAAATTATAAGATAATTGAAATTTCTTTTCTTGTTTCTAAGAATGTTTTTAAATGGAAAGAAACATATTATAATAATTGTATGGGAATATAGAATAATTAGATTATTATAAAGATGATTAAAAGCATATTTCTAAGATGAAGAAAAACAAATCTAAACAATCAAGAAAATTTAATTAAAAAAAAATCAACCAAAAAAATAAAAATTAATAATAATCTCTCTTATAAATTATAATTTTGTTTTAAACTTGAATGAGATAGATTTGAATAAAGTAAGGTTTAAATTAATTAAGAACTCTAGGATAAAATAAATGGAAAATATATAGATGGAATATGAATAAAATATCATAAACATGAATTATATTATCATTAAAACAGATAAAATTTCAATTTATTTTTTTAACCAAATTTTTTTAATTTAACTAATTTTATATCATTTATATTTATTTCAAAAATCATATAAAACATAATTGAAAAACACTTTAGGGGTATCACATGTGAAATGTCTACACTTCTTCAACCCATTTTCAAATGGAACATAATATTTTCTCTTTTAATAATATCAATTTTCTTTTTTTTAAAGGTATATTTTTCGAAAAAATAAAAAAATGATATTTTTTCTTTATAAATAAAATAAGAAAATATTATAAAAATAAAACTTAAAAAAATGTAATTGAAAACTATTTATGAATGATTGATATGAAAAAACTAGTAAATATTTAGTTATATTATTTTTTCAAAAAAAAGAAAAAAGACTTTTACCTTAATATTTTGATTAAATTAAGGCAAAAAATAAAGTAGACATTTTATTTATTTTATTTAAAAAATTATTGAGTAATTAAAAAAATATAAATCCCGCCAAAAATAAATAAATATTAATAATTAAATTAAACAAAAAATTCAAAAAATATGTCAAATAATATTTTAGAAATATTAAAAAAAAAATATCCATTAGATAATAAAGAAGTAAAAGATATAGTGTTAGATACATTAACAATAAAAGAAATAACTCCAGAAGAAAAAGAATATTTAGAAAATTTTAAAAATGTAAAAGTATTTAGTTTTAATCTAACTAAATTAAAATCTTTAAATAATTTACCTCAATTTCCAAATCTTTCAGAAATAGAATTATCTGATAATTTATTATCAGGAGAAGAATTACATAAATTAATAATTTATCCCGAAATAAAAAAAATAAGATTAGCAAATAATAAAATAAAACAAATAAAAGATTTAGATTCTTTTAAACATTTAACTCAATTAAATTTTTTAGATCTTTCTCAAAATCCAATAAATTCAATTGAAAATTATAGGAAAAAAATCTTTGAATTAATTCCTAGTTTAAACTTTTTAGATATGCAAGATAAAGAAGGAAAAGCTTATTCTGATTTTGAAGAAGAAGAAGATGAAAATGAAGAAAAAGAAGATGAGGAAGAAGAAAAAGAAGATTCTTTTTTTATTGATGATAAAAAAGAAAAAGAAGGTAAAAAAAATGAAAATGAAGAAGAAGAATTTGGAGAAGAAGAATTTGAAGAAGAAGAAAAAGAAAAAAAAGAAGAAAATAAAGAAAAAGAAAAAAAAGAAGAAGAAAAAGAAAAAGAAGAAGAGAAAGAAAATGAAGATTATTATAAACCAGGAAAAAAAAGGAAATTAAAATAATTAAAAATTTAATTAAAAATTTATTTATTATGATAAAATTTCAAATTTTAATTTTTTATTTGAATAATTTCTTTTAATTCTATATAAAGGTTAATAAATAAAAATTTTATTAAATAAAAATGTCAAATAAAAAAAATACAGAAGATTTATATAGAAGTATAATGGATATTGTAACAGAAAGAATAAAAGAAGAATTTTCTTCTGAATTAGAAGGATCATCATCTGATATTTTAAATACTATAAAGTATGTAAAATTTATTGATATTATTTTAGATAGAGATGGGAAAAAAAAATGATTGAAAAAGGAATATTTGAGCCAAAGCAAAAACATCAAGTAATATTAAATTAATAACTTAATTTTTTTTATATTTAAGTTACCCCACGACTATTCACCTTATTCAAATTATACTAATATTTTTTATGCAAATCATATTCCAACATTTGATTGTAAAAATAAAATATATTAATTTATATTAGCTCTAAAATTTAGTAAACAAAATAATAATAAATCAGAAAACATTAGAAATTATATTGAAGATAATCAATATTCTTTTACAGATATAAATAATCAAAAAAATGATTCAATTAATGTTTTAACTAATGAACAATCTCCAAATTTAATGACTAATCAAAAAGAAAATAAAAATGATGAAAAAACAGAAAAAAAAGAAAATAAACAAAATTTAAATATTAATAAAAATGAAGAAGATGAAGAAAGAGACCCTGATGAAGATCTTTTTAAAGAAGAAAAAAATGATAAAAAAAATGACAAAAATAATGAAGAAGAAGAATATGAAGATAATTTATCTTCTTTAAATGAAGAAAATGATGAAATTGAAGAAGATTATAATGATTTTTTAATTTCACAATTTGAAAAAGTTCATAGAATAAAAGATAGATGGAAAGTTATTTTTAAAGATGTAATAATTAATTGCAATGGAAAAGAATTAGTTCTTGATAAAATTTCTGGTGAACTTAAAAGAGATTGGTAATAATAGTTATTTTTATATATTTTCTTTTTAAATAACCTTTAAAATTAAATTATACCATAAATAAATAAAAAAAAACTCTTTTTGTGATAATACTAGCAATTATTATATAAGTATATCAAAATTAAAATTTATAGTATTTTAATTTCTAAATTTATATAAAAAATAAAAAATATAAAAAATGAGTTCAAGTGGAAAAAAAGTATTAATTGAAACTCCAAGAAAATCAGCAAAAATAGTAAAACAAAAAGTAAGATTATCTGCAACAGCAAAAACAACAAAAGAAACAGTAAATCAAAGACCATCAGTAGGTCCTAATTTTAAACATAGAAGAGAAATAAGTTCTAAAATTGATAGTTCTTTTAAATCTAGAGATTTATCTAGATTAAAAAATACTTCAAAAACAAGAGAATCTTCAAAAAACAATAAATTGAATAATAGTAATTTAAATAAAACTGTTATTCATGAAACAAAAAATTTAAAATTAGATAAAAAAGAAATTAAAGTTAATACTTCTTCAAAAACTAAAAAGCCTCCTTTAAGTAATAGTATGAGTAGTAATTCATTAAATGAATCAATAAGAAATACTTCTCAATTAAAAGATATATTAATCAATTTAAAAAAGCAATTAAAAGATAAAGAAGAATTAAATAAAAATTTACAAGATAAAATAAAAGAAAACGAAAATGTTATTTTAAATTTAAATAAACAAGTTATTGAAATTAGAAGTCAATTAGCACAAAGAGATGCAAATGATTTATTTGAAATGGATGGTTTAATGGAAAAATTGTCTTCTATGGAAAATGAAAAAAATGAACAAGAAAAAAAAATAAAAATTTTAACTGAACAAGTTTTTAATTATTCTTCTGATATTAGAAAATCTGTTTCTTCTAATGAAAAGTTAAAAATTGATATTGAAAGATATAAAAGTGTTATTACGAGTTTAAAAGAAGAAAAAGAAAATTTTTTGAAAATTATTAATGATTTAAAAAAAGAAAATGAAGATAATAAAAATTCTCAAATAAATAACATTAATGAAATCAATGAGGTCAAAAAGGATAATTTGAATTTTAAAGAAATTATTAAAAATTTAGAAGATAAAAATAAAAAAATAGAAAATGAAAAATTTATTCAAATTGAAGAATTACAAATTGAAAATGAATCTTTGAAAAAAACTTATGAAAAAAAAATTGAAATTTTACAAAATAAAATAAAAGAATTAGAAAATAATAATAAAGAAATTATAGATGATTTAAAAAAAAAATTAGATGAACAAACAAAACAAAATAAACAATTAAAAGAAGATTTATCTTTATTAAATCAATCAAAAATGAAATTAGAACAAGAATTTAAGAAAAAAAATAGTGAAAAAGAAAAAGAACTTTTAATTTCAAAAATTCAAGAATTAGAAAGATATATTAATGAGCTTAATGAAAAGTTAGAAAGAAAAAAAAAAATAATATCAAATAAAAAAAAAGAAAGCCTAATTTTAGCAGAAATGCTTTCTGATAAAAAGGATGAAATTTCATCATTAGTAGAAATTGTTAAAGTTATTGATTCATCTTCTTTTCAAAAAACTTTTGATAATTTTGATGAAAAAGAGAAAAGTAAAATTAAATTAATACAAGAATTAACTAATTCTCCAGATTATACTGATAATTCAGATGAATCTGAAGAAGAAAATAATAATTCAAATATATCTTTAAGTATTGAATAAAATTTTATATAAATACTATGTTTATTTATAAATTATAATTTATTTATTGAAAAAATAAATATAGTTTTCTATTTTTTTAATTTTAGTATATTAAATAATTTTAATTTTATAATTATTTTATAATTAATTTGTTGATATAAAAATATAAAATTAATTTTTACAGATTTTTGCAATGGGGATTGGGGATTGGGGATTGGGCCCAATCCCCATCCCCAATCCCCAATCCCCATGTGTTTTTTAATTAACTTTTATATTTCTAATTAAATTAAATAAATTTTAATCGAATATTTTTATTTAAGTATAAGAAAAAATGTAATTTAAAATCATTAATAAAATATTTATTTTAAATATAACTTTATTAGTATTAAAGTTCAAATAAATTTAAATAATTAAACTAGACTTATATCTTTAATTTAATTACAGAACTCTATGTTTCGAGGCCGTTACGCATCTATGAGTTCCCTTATCTTGAAAAAAGTACAATCAATTATATTCTAGGCAAAACTATTTAAACTTTATCTTTTATATTTTATTTAATTAATTGTTGAATTAAAAATATTGATTTATCTTTAAAATATAATAAATTTAGATAATATAGAATATTAAATTTTTAATAGAAACTCAATATTTTAAACATTTATATTTAAATTTTTTTTCAATTTGATAATTCATTCAATTATTAAAAATTAAAAGAATTAAATTATTTTTATCTGAAATATAAATAAAAATTAATTGAATTTAATGAACAATAATTCTAATGTTGTTATTCATTTAAAATATACATTTAGAAATTAATATTCTTCTAAAAAAAACATTTTACTTTATTATATGAAATTTTTTTTGATGATAAAAAAGAAAAAAATAAATTTAATTTAAAAATTTTTAAAATTCATTTTTACATATAACTTTTTATCAGTCATTTAATTATTGATTTTTAAAAAAAATAAAAAAGGAATAATAAAGTCCCTTATTATTTAAATAAAATTCATTTTTCAATTTAAATTATTTTTTTGATAGACACAAATCATAAAAATTTAAAATTATATTTTCCTACTTAAAACTTTTTTATAAGTTCCTTCAATAGGTAAATTCATATTTTGTCTAGTATTAATATCATAAGCTTTTAAATATTCATTTAAATCATCATTAATATTATTATTAGTAATAGGTTCAGTATCAGGAATAAATCTACTTTCATATCTAACACTTCCTCTTCTTTCTTTTTCTTCCATAATTTTCTCTAATTCATATTGTATTTTTTGTTCTCTATTCATTCCCATAATTCCCAATAAATTATTTTCATTATTTACAAATTTTATTCCTTGTTTTATAAAAGGTAATTCAACATCATTTGTAACTTTAAATTCTTTTGATATTTCAAAATGTTTATATTCTACTCTAATTAAATTCCACATTCCTCTTCTAAATATTTCTAAACTTCCTAAAATTAAACTTAAACTTTCTGGTCTTATAAATTCATTAATTACTTCTGGTGATAAAGTAATTAACCAAAGAAATCTAAGGAAAAAATCTAATATTGAGATTGAATAATACACCCATTTTTTCTTATAATATAATTTATCTCTCAAAGGATAATTTTTCCCTTTTTGCATTAAACCAAAATCCATTTTAATATCCCAAACAAAAGAATAACAAGAAGAAATAAAAGTAAAAATAAACCAAACAGGATGAAGAAAAGGGAAAGTAGGCCAAAAAAAAGATAAACAAGCAACAATAATATTTAATGAATATTTAATAATATTTAAATTTTGAGGATAAGTTTTTTTTGTATCAATAATTTGTTTTAAACATTGAAATATTCTTAACATATTAGGGAAAAAAGCAATAAATAAATATACACCTCTTGTTTTACTACAATGTTCTATTTTAGCATATAAAGGAGCATCATAATAAGCATAAAAACAAAGAGTATATTCCATATCTCTTATAGTTGAAATAAAAGTAGTCATTTGATCAATAAACCATACATGTCTAAAATCAGTTTTTAAAAGAAAACTTCCTAAACTTTCAGAAAATAATTGATGAAGATAAGTTCTACCTTCATAATTGAATACACTTTCAAATGGGAAATAAATATATAATATAAAAGTACCCCAACATATTAATGGTAAAATATGAGAAGGGATTGAGAGAAATAATTTAGTTAATACTGGTAAATTTGCTCTTTGAATTATATATATTAAAACACATGCAAATAATAAAAAAGTAAAGAAAGCAGCTCTTTTACATATTTCTATAACTGTAGAAAAATGATTATCAAATTTAAATATTACTTTATAACTTATATTTGATTTATTCCAGAAATATACATTAAAACCTAAAATCCACCAATATAAACATATAATAAAAAATCCTCTAAACATTGGGAAAAGGGATTTAAAATCTTGATCAACATCCATATCAATTTGATAATTATATGCTAAAAATATTATAAATGCTAAAATGAAAAATAATAATCCAATGAAAAAACCTAAATAAAATGATTCTGATTCTGTTAATTTTGTATTTGTTAAATAACTTTTTAATATTTTATGTGTTCTTTTTTTATATTTTCCGCTAAAATAATGTCCAAATAATTTACTAATATTATCTTTTAATTCTCTTAAATTTTCTTTACTTGTTGATAATTCTGTATTTGTTTCAATAAAATCATTTATTATTTTTCTTAATTGAGGTACTTTATTTTCTTCTTCTTCAGAGTCAAAAAAATATTTGAAATATTTTTCATATTTTTTTAATAATTTATCTTTTGCTTGTAAATTTAAATCAATAAAATCTTCTAATAAACAAACTTCTTTATAAACTTCTTTTATAGCCATTTCAAAAGTATCTTCATAAATTTCAAATTCATTTATTAAATCAGCATGATGAATTTGATCATTAATATTATTATATCTTTGTTTTATTCTTCCATAAAAAGTTTCTATATAAAAATGATTAATTTTTTTTATTTCTTCTTTAAATTGTTCAGTATATGTATCATCCATTTTTGAAAAATCAAAATCTTCATCTGGAATATAATAATTTGCAAGAAGAGAATTTGTGTCTATACTTTGTTGTGATAACATTATTGAATTTCTTGTTCTATAAACTGCTTTATCTAATTTTTTTTTATATTGATTTTTAAAAGGTTCTAATATTTTCAACATTACAGGATAATTTAAATAAAAATCTTCCCATACTTTTACTTTTCCTTTTTCAAATTTCTCATGAAATGTCATTTTTATAATATAATTATATAAAGATTATTGAAAACAATTTTATTTAATTTTTTATATTTGAGAATTAAATTTAAAAGAAATAATCAAAATTATTTTCAATTAATTAAATAATATATATAAAATTTTTTATATATGAAATTTATGAAATTACATAATTGATAAAGGTCTCTTCTTTTTTAAATTAATAAAATTAATTTATATTTATATGAATATGATAAATAATAAATGATAGACATTTTGAAATTGAATATAAAATATTAATGAATAATCCTATTTTTTATAAATATTAATTCCTTTTTTCCTTTTTTATATGTAATCAAGTAAAAGCTTTAAACAATAAAATTTTTTCTTATTTCACAAAATCAAAAGATTTGTTGAACATTTACTCAACAATATCTATTTAAAATAAAAACAAAAAAAAATATTGATTCAATATAAGATTATAAAAGTCTATCATTGATTATTAAATAATATATAAAATAATGTGTTTCTCAACTAAAAAATTTAAAGAGGACAAATTTTTTTCTTCAAAACTATTTTTAACTTTAGAAAAAATACCTTCTAAACTAGAAGAAATGTCTAATGAAAACTCAATATCAAAATCTGAAACAAATTTCTCTTCTCAAAATGATTCTAAATCAATAAGAAATTTTTTAACAAAAGAATTATTAGATTCAATTGATTTTTCAATATCAAATGAAACAAAGAATGAAAATGATAATTTAAATTGTTTATATTGCAATCCCCAAATAAATTATCATTCTTTTAATTTTTTTATAAATCAAAATGTTTCAGATAATTTAAAAAAATATAAAAATAACCATGTTGAAATGAATAATAGTGTTAAAAAAAAAAAAACTCAAAAAAAATTTGAATCAAGAGAAGGAGATTGGAATTGTTATTTTTGTAAAAATTTAAATTTTTCATTTAGAAAAAAATGTAATAAATGTGGTATACTTAAAAAAGATTCTGAAAGTCTACATGATAAATGTATGGAAAATGTTTTATTTATCATTAATAAAAATCAAAAAACAAGAAATGAACAATCTGCTTTTATATGAAAAATAATTTTAATTTAATTTGAAAAATTGAGAAATTCTTTTTAAAGAATTTATTAATTTTGATTATTTAAATAATAGATATTAATAAATATTATTAAATATAAATAATATATTTATTCATATATATTATTTTAAATAAAAGTTAAATAATAAACAAAATTAAAATAAATCCTAAAGAAGCATTTTATAATTTTATAAATTAATATTATTATTATATTTCCCTTTCATTACACTTTCTAAATTCATTCTTTCTAATTCATCAGAAATATCTTTATTTATTTGAGTTGTATTTTTTAATCTTTTTAAAACTTCAGTTTCTTCTTTTTCAGCTTTATTTTTTTTTGCATCAGCTTCTTCTTTTAATCTATATTCTTCTAATAATTGTTTTTCTAATTTTTCTTTTAATTTTGCTTTTCTTTCTCTTTCTAAAAGTTTTTTCTTTTCTTTTTCTATTGAATGTTGAGATTTAATAATTGCGCATTTTGATTTATTATTTGTTATTTTTTCGTTATTTAAAAATTCAATTAATTGTTCATTATATTGTCTTTGAAGTTTAAGTAATTTCGCATCTTCATTCATTTGATTTTGTTTTTCAATTTTTTTTGCTCTATTCCATTTTTAATTTCATTTTTTAATTTTTGATTATTTTGCTTTTTTTCTTCTATTTCTTTTTCTTTTTTTAATTTTGCATTTTCTAAATGTTTCATATTATCTGCAACATTTTTCAAATAAATATATTTTTCATTAACTTTCTTCTTTTTATTTTCAATATTTTTCCATCTTTTTTCTTCTTCATTTTTTAACATATTTATCCTATTATCTAATATTTGAGCATTTTTTTGAGCTTCTTTTCTTTCTTTTTTCATTTCTGCTAATTTTAAATGTAATTCTTGAAGATAATTATCATCTTCTTCATCTTCATTATCATTAAAATTTTCTTGTTCATTTTCATAATTTAAATCTTGATTATAATTATAATCATCCATTTAAATTTTAATATTTATATAAAAACTCATTAAGAAAAAATATAATCACAAACTTTGAAATTAAAATTAAATATAAAAACAACTTATTTTTCCTTTTTAAAAACCTCAAAAAACTTAAATTAAAAAAAACGAAAAAAAAAAAAATACTTTTTTTCATTTTATCAATTAAAAATATCATAAAAAACTAAAAAAAATTTTAACTAGTAAGAAGATTTCGAACTGTTTTAATATTCTTAAGAATATCTTCATATTTTCTAGCAGCAGTTAATTTATCGATTAAACTTAAAGATCCTTTTTTACTTTCAGTAGCAGCTTGAACATCAGAAATAGAAGAATCATCTCCGACTTTTTTATCACATCTATGACTTTGACAATATAAACCTTTTCTACAATGATGGAAAAAATCACATTTTATTCCTTTTGGTGCCCATGCTACTTTATTTTCTTTTGTTCCTTTTAATACACATCTATAATCTTTACATACTAATGTTCCACAACAATATGATGTCAAATCACAATCTCCATTACGTGCTACACATGATGTTTTTGTCTTTAATAATGTTGAATTTGATATTGTTAATATTGTTATCAATATTATTAATGGGAAAGGTGACATTTTTTTATTTTTTTTTTATTTTTTTGTTTGGTTTTTTTTGTTTTAAATTATTTTTATTATAGCTGTTTTTATATTTTGGGTTTTTTTTATTGTTTTTTTTTTTATATTTTTTTAAGATTAATTTTTTTTTTTAATTTTTTTTATTGTTTTTAATTTTTTTTTGTTATTAGTTTTTTTTTTTTCGAAGAATACATTTTTTTAATTTTTTATTAAGTATAAAATTAATTAATTAAATTTATTTCTAAAAGTTTAACAATAACAGAACTATATTTAACTGTTTGATATTATAAATGAATAATTATAAATAATTCTATAACAAAATAAATTCAAAAATTATATTTAATTATTTTTTTCTTTATTCAAAGCTTCTTCTTTAAGAATTCTTCCTAAAATTGTAGGAATATATTTTATTTTTTCTTTAGTGGAACTATTACTATGCATTGAATTAAAACAATGAATAATTTCATCTGAATTAGAATTACTTATACTATTATGAAAAATTGTATTTGCTTTTTTTATTTTTTTCTTTTTACTATCCATAATTTTATGAGGAAAAATATTTTCTAAATCTTCAATAAAACTACTTTCATTACTTTCATTATTATTAGTTTCTAATTTTTCAATTTTGTTTTCTTCTTCTATTGAATCATTTAAATTTAAATTATCATCAAATTGTTCCCAAGTATAATATTTATCTGAGAATAAATTAATTATTAAAAATTGAGTTTTTGGTGAAACATTATTTAAAATTGTATCTGGGATTTTATTTAATTTTAATAAATTTTTTATTTCTGAATCATCTTCATTTTGTTCTTCATTTATTCTTTTTTTAATATCTACTTTAAAATGATGTCTTTTATGGCTTTGACTTCTTTTTAATTTTGGGGTTTCATATATTTTATTTTTGAAATCATCTTTAAACACACTATAAGGTAAATTAAAACTTTCTGGAATATTATTTTCTATGTTTGTTGAAACATTTGATGTTTGTTTTGTTTTTATTTTTGTATTTACATTTGTATTTGTTAATAAAGATTTGGGTTTATCTAAATCCATTTTTTATTTAAAAAAAACTTATAATATTATAAATAAAATTTTGCATGTTATATTTTATTAAAAAAATAATTACTTAAGAAATATATTATAAATATGAGAAAATCTTAATTTTAAATAAATAAAAAGAAAAAATTTTAGTTTGTTTGAATAATTTTAATTTTTTTTAAATCACTCAAATTGATTTTTATTTAATTAATCATTTTTTTTATTTCTTTTTATAATTAAACTTTTTTGAATCTACTTAAGGAAAATATATTTAAATTTTTCTTTTTCATATATAAATAATTAAAAGAAAAATAAAAGAATTTTTATTTAAAAAAGGAATTATTTTCTTTATTTTATCAACAAATAATATTATCTCTTTTTTCCTTCATTAAGTGAAATTCCTTTATTAAAACATTTGATTTAATCATTAGAAACAATTATTAGATATTAGTTTATTTACTATTTATTTTAAAAAATTTATTCATAAAATTTAATAAATAAAAATTTAAAACATAAATTTAATATTGGAAATTTAATTTAATAAATGGATTTTTTATCATTAACATCTGAATATGAATCATATATTGAATATATAAAAAATTCTACAATGACAATGACATGTTTTATAAACTTTTATAATTCTCTTCAAAATTCTTTTAGTATTTTTTCTAAAAACATGAGAGACTCATTAAATACTCTTTTTTCAAATTTAGTTCAATTTGATAATCGTTCAACTCTTTCAAAAAAATTTTTTGAATTTTATAGATTATTTGAAAAATATTTATCTAAATTAGATTTACTTTCTCAAAAAATATTAACTCAAATAGTTCAACCTACTATAGATATTCAAAAAGATTTTAAATTTAGAACTGATTCTGAATTAGGAAAATTTTTAGAAATGATAAATTTAGTTATAAATCAAAAGAAAAAATATGAAATTGTTAAACATAATTATTTTGATTATTCAAAAACAGCCGAAATACAAGAAAAAAATTTAATTAATGTTATGGAAAAAAATAATCCACAAGAAATAAATCATCAAAATATGGTCTTAACAAAATTAAGAGTTGAGGCAGCAGAAGAATTACAAAAATATAAAAATTTATTAAATGAAACTAATAAAATATATGAAGATAATAATTCGAAATATTTTTCTATAATTAATTCTTTAAAAGATTGTGAAGAAAAAAGATTATATTTTTTATATTCTAATTTTGAAAAATTTATTTCTATTTTAACAGAACAAAAAAAATCTTTAGATATTGTTCTTTTAAGTTATGAAAATCAAGAAGTATTTAAAGTTAAAATTAATGATGATATGTTAATATACCAAGAAAAATTTAATTATAAATATAAACCAAATCAAAGATTTATAAAAGAAGATTTACTTCTATATGATATTTATAGAAGAAATATAGAATCAATAATAAATTCTTCTAATAAATTAATAAGACAAAGAAAACTTTCAATTCCTAGTTCAGATATAGGTTACGATGGGAACCAAAAAAATTATCATATTAACTTAGAACAAAATGATGAAATTGTTTTTGGAACATTATTTAGTAATAATCCATATAATATAAATAGGAAATTATTTATTTCTTTTGAAAATAAACTTAAAACAAATGGAAAATTTGCTAATGATATAATTGATAAGATGTTAAATGATATTTATAAAAAAATTTTAGTTAAAAAATACGAAAATAAAAATCAATTTGATAAATTAACTGAAGTATTAATTGATATATCTATGAATTCAAGTATTCAAAAAGAATTATTTGAATTAAATTTTGCTATTTTATATATTGCAGAAAAGACTTATTATTATGATAAAGAATCTGATTCTAAATATTATTTATGTAAAGCTTTAAGTGAGAAATATGAAAATTATCGAAGTAAAATTTTTTGGAAAAAAATGATCGATTATAAAAAAAATTCTGTTATTGAACTTCTATTTGAAAAAGAAGTATATAAAAGTTTAAAACATAGAAAAGATTTAGATAAAGGAGATAAAATTTTAATTTCTGAAAATGAAAAAAAAATGATTACTGAAAAAATAAAAAAAGAAAAATTATTTAGTATAATAAGAGATTTTTTAATTCATTTTGGAAATTTTGATTTAGATTTACCTATTTCAAATGATATTATTCTTGAAATTTCTACAGAAGAAAATTTATATAATGAACAAATATCTTATTTTGTTTCTTTTATGAATTCAAATATGTATTTTATTAAAAATAAAAAATTAAAAAAAAAAAGGTTAATAAATAAAAATAAAAAAGAATTAATAATTAATCAAAAAATTTTAACCACAAATAATACAAAATTACGTCATATTTTAATAACTTTAAATTCTTCATTTAGATATTTAGAATTAAAAGACTATATAAATTTAACTTTACTAAATAAAACTTTATATCCAATATGTCAAAAAATAATATATAAAACATTCTTTTTAAAAGGACAAAAAATTTATGACTTTGAAAAACATATAAAAATGTATTTTAATATTCTTCATTATAATCCTGATGAAGTTCCATATGAGAAAACTTTAGAAGAATCTTTAAACTTTAATTCTCCAGTTATAGATGTTATTCAACTTGATGTGATAAGAACATTTTTTGATGAAGATGAAGAAAATTATAGAAAAAAATTACATAATATTTTAATAGCTATTGCTTATAAATATGAATATATTGGATATTGTCAAGGTATGAATTATATTGTAGGGTTTTTTTTAACTTTAATTAATAATGAAAAAATATGCTTTGATGTTATGTCTTGTCTTTTATCAAAAACGGATTATGGAAAATCATTTTTAAATGAATTTGAAATGATTAAAAAATATTTTTATGTTTTTGAAAGATTAATTTATATTTATTTACCTGAATTATCAATTGTTCTTAAAAAAAATAATGTTGATAGTGGAAGTTATATTTCACCTTGGTTTATAACTTTATTTACAAATAATTTATCTGGAAATAATACTAAAATCATTTTAAGAATTATCGATATGTTAATTTTAGAAGGTTGGAATTGTATAATTAGAATTGGGTTAGTTTTATTAAAACATTATCAAGAAAATTTAATAAAAATGAAATTCGATGAATTGTTACATTTTTTAATTACTGAATTAAAAGAAAAATATGAGTTTTTTCATAATAATAATTATGAGAAATTTATTGATTTATATAATGATATGAAAGTTCCTAAAGGTTTAATTAGTAATCTTGAAAATGAATATGAATTACAGAAAAAAGTTTTAAATCTTAAAGAAAAAGATGAAAAAAAAGAACAATAATAAATTAAATAATTATTTTTTAGGTATTTAATATTAATTTAATAGAATAAATCTTAAGTTTATTTTATATTAAAATGTATAATATTCAAATAATATTTATATTATTGATTTCAGTCCAAACATTTCATTTACTTCATCTTCAAATTCTTTCGGTTCATCACCAACAATATTTATGCTATTATCTTTATTATTATTTAATGTTTTATCTTCATTAATATTTTCATGAAATGTATTTTGATTATTTGTTTGAAATATACTATTTTGATTAATTGGATTATTTAAAGAAAATATTGGACTTTCATTAATATTTTCATGATTTGTATTTTGATTATTTGTTTGAAATAAACTATTTTGATTAATTGGATTATTTAAAGAAAATATTGGATTTTCATTGATATTTTCATGATTTGTATTTTGATTATTTGATTGAAATAAACTATTTTGATTAATTGGATTATAGGAAAAAACTGGATTTTCTTTAATATTTTCATGATTTATATTTAGAGCATTTATTTGAAAAATGTTATTTTCTTGATTGAAGAATTGATTATTATTCTGGTTATTGTTATCTTGATTAATGTTCAGTCCTATATTTTTATTTTCTTCAATTTGAATATTTCCTTTTTCATTATTAAAAGTAAAACCATTATTGCAATTTGGAGGGCATGAATTATTACTAAAAGCATTTGTAAAAATACTATTATTATCTTTGTTTGGTTTAAAAATACTCTCAGTGATTTTATTTGAATAATTATTGGGATTATTATCTTTTTTTTCGGATACATTCAATCCATTATTATTAAACAAATTCATAAGTCCTTTCAATTGATTTGAATTATCAGTCCTAGAAAAATTTCTGAAATTTCCTTTCAAATTTTTATTGTTTGGGTTATAACTGTTATTAGGATAATAATTTCTATTTCCTTTATTATTTCCATTAAACATATTTGTGTAAAATAATTAATTAATTAGATATAAATAATTCTACAATTTTATTTATTTGACTTAATGAATTCAAAAAAAAATTATACTAAAGTACATCCAGATTACTTTTTAATGATTCCTTTTGATAATCCAAAATTTATAGAAGGTTACAATAAATTTTGTGAAGAATTAAAAAAAGAATGCCCTAAAGAATTTGATGAAAATTTATTACAAAAACCACAAAAATTACATATAACTTTAGCACTTTTTGAAGTAGGAAAAGATATAAAAAAATTAGATAAAATTAAAAATATTTTAGATAGTATTGAAAATGATATTAAAAAATTATCTGAAGGAAATATAACTTGTGAATTTGATAAATTTTCTTGTTTTGATAATATTCAAAATACAAAAGTAATTTATGGTAAAATGGTAGAAGATGATTCTTATTATCGTTTAACTAAAATTATAGATTTAATTATTAGAAAATTAGTTGAAGGTGGGATTATAAAAAAAGAAAATTTTAAACAATTCAACATTAATTTTGAAAATAATTTTTATAATATTACTATTCATTTAACATTAATGAATACAAAATTTCTTAACAAAGGTAATAAAGAAAAGAAAAAAATGTTTTTTAATTCTCAAAGTATAATGGATTTTATTAGTAAATTGAAATTACCAATATGTGAATTAGACAAATTTAATTTATGTAAAATGGGAGCTGATGAAGAAACTGGATTATATGAAATAATAAAAAATTATTCATTAATATAACATTAATTAAGAATAATAGGATAATTAATATATTTATGTAAAAATTTTATGTGTTTTTTAAAAGCATAAATTTACATTTTTTATTTATAATAATTCTCAATAATTCATTAAAGTATAACAATAATTAATTTATAAGATTTTTTTCTTTTTTAATTAATCTAAATATTTTACAAAAAAAGGTGTTTTCTTTTCATTGAAAAAAGAAATTGTTTAAATTATTTATCTTTGATATTAAATATATATTCCCTTTAAATATTTAATTGTTTTATTAAATCAATATTTAATTAAAAATAAGGAGAATTGGGTATTATATAAATATAATAAAAAAAAATATATAAAAAATAATATAAACCAAATTCCATTTTAATTTTTTTAATATTATCAACTATATTAGTACTACTATTTTGAGAAAAGTTTGTTTTTTTTTTTTTTAAAATAGTTGAAGGATTTCTATATTTAATGATATTTTTTTTCATAATAATATCTTTAGAAAAATTATCATTATTATTCAAAGAAATATCATCAGATTCTCTTTTTGAACAAAAATGTGGTTGGCTTAAATTAGCATTATTCTTTATTTTTTCAGAAAAATTAACTTTTTTATTATTTTTTAATTCACAACTTGAATTATTATTTTTAAGAATATTTATATTTGACATATACATACTTTTAATTTTTTTATCATTTTTTGGACTATTTAACGGTGAATCAAGATAAGTTAAAATATCATTTTTTTTTATATTAAATGTTTTCCTTTTATGAATATTATTTAATTTATTTGTAAATATACAAAAAAAACTATTTATATTATCATCTACTTCATCTGAAGTTTTTTTATTATTTTTGGAAAAATTTGTCATTATTGATGAAATTTTGATTTTGAAATTTGGATTTATATATTTTGAACTTAATTTTGATTTTAATTCATCTGAAAAAATATTTTGGTCGATAATATTTGTTTGAACTTTTTTTTTGGATATGTTATCTAAATAATTATTTACAATTAATTCTTTCATTTTTATTATTTGTCAAATATTCTTTTATAAATAGTGAATAAAATAATAATAATAATATAAATGCTAAGAATCAATTATTTGTATGAATTGAAATTAAAAAATTAATTACATCATTAAAAGTAAATTAACTATTATTTTCAAATTATTAGAAATATTATTATTCAAATAATGTAAATATTTCTATTAATCAATCATGTTTTATTTTCCCTAAATATTATTTTAACTAAATAATGAGTATTCTTTATAAAACCCTTTTTATTTCCCTTCAAATAGTTAAATAAAAATCCTAAAGAATTGTATTAATATTAAAACATTAATTATAAATTTGAATTTATACAAAAAATATTGTTTTTCAAATTTTCAAATTTTTGATATAAATTAAAGAGAACAAAAAAATTATTGGAAATGGACTTATAAATATGATGAGACATGTCATTATCATAATCAATGTATAAGTTATTCTGATGAAGGATACAAGTTTTTTTATTATTGTTTTGAAGGAAATAATAATAATCTATTATTGTATTAATAATAATTTTTATTATCAATTCTTTCAAAATTACTAAAATAAATAACTATTCAAAAAATTTATTTTTTATACAAAAAAGATTAAAAAAAATAAAAAAAATGTCAAGAATCGAACCTAAAAAAACCTATAAACTAACTATAATCCGTCATGGACAAAGTAAATTTAACAAAGGAAATTATTTCACTGGATGGACAGATGTGGAATTAACATCAACAGGAATAAAAGAAGCATATTATGCAGGTAAAATATTAAAAGCTCAAAATTTCAAATTCGACATATGTTATACATCAACATTAAAAAGATGTATAACAACAGCATTTGATATATTAGATCAATTAGATCAATTATATATTCCAGTAATAAAAAATTTTCATTTAAATGAAAGACATTATGGTGCAATTCAAGGATATAATAAAGAAGAAACAGCAAAAAAATATGGTGAAGAAATAGTTAGAAAATGGAGAAGATCATATGAAATTTCACCACCAAAATTAAATGAAAATGATGAAAGAAATCCTGCTAACATTGAACAATATAAATCTATTGATAGAAAAGAATTACCTTTGACTGAAAGTTTAAAAGATACTGTTCATAGAGTTGTTCCTTATTTTAATAATGTTATTTTACCAGAAATTAAAAAAGGAAAAAATGTATTAGTTGTTGCTCATGGTAATTCTATGAGAGCTCTTGTTAAGTATTTAGATAATATGAGTGATGAAGCTATTGTTGATGTTGATATTCCTAATGCTATTCCTCTTATTTATGAATTCAATGAAAATTGTAAAGCTGTTAAACATTATTATTTAGGAGATGAAAATTATATCAAAGAGAAAATTCAAAAAATTAAAAATTTAGAAAATATGCATATAAGTTGTAAATAAATAATATTAAAAGTGTGTATATGTTTTTTATTTTGGGGTGTTTGAAAAAATAATTTTTGATATTTATTAATTATTAATTTGGGTTAAATATTATATATATAATTAATTGAGTAATCATCTCCTTTTATTTGTTTTTTAAAATATTTTTTTTTATTATTTAATTCTTATATTTAAATTTTTATACTCTAAGTCAAAAACAAAAATAAAAAATAATTATTTATTTAATAATAATGGCATAGGAGTATTTATATATAAACCATTATTAGTATTTTTACTATCTATATTATCGTTATTATTTTCATATTCTGTCATTAATGTATTATTAGGATTATTGAAATTAAAATCTTTCTGCATTTTTTCTTTTATTTTAGTAATTAAAAAATCCATTTCAATAATTTTTTCCTCACTAATAACTTCTTCTCTTTTATCTTGTAAATTTTCAATATAATTATATTTTTTAATTTTCACCAAATTAGTAAAATAATGATTCCACTTTATTTTTTTTGGCATTTTAATAGTTTTATTTTTTTCAACAGGAGCTTTAGAAAAAGAACCAGAATTATTAATATAAGCATTAGTAATCATAGGACTTTTCCTTTTAACAATACTTTTATTAAAAGTTAATCCATTAGAAACAGAAACATTTTGTTCTAAATCTTTTTCTCTTTTATTTATTCCATTATGATTATTATCAATATTTCCACTAAAATAAGAATTATTTAATTTATTTTTCTTCCTTTTTTTATCATGATTTTGTAATTCCGCATGAAAATCATAAAGAACTTGATAATCATTAAAAAAGAAAGAATTAATAAATTTGACAATCAACATCGCAATTTCAAGAATACCATCAATACCTCCTGCTACATCTTGAACTTTTTTATAAGCTCTATCATAAGTATCAATAGTATTTTGCATCCAAAAATTAAAACTTCCTAAAATATTATAATCATCATTAACATGAGTGATTTTTTCATTATAATCAAAATTATATGAAATAGTATTTTTTAAATTATCAAAAAATAACCCATCATTAGTTCTAACCACAACAGGATGAAAATTTAAATGATTTAAAACAAAAGAATTAGCATTTAATTCACTAGTTATTCTATGAACAGCATAACCAATAGGATTATTATATTGTTCAACATCAATACTATGATCAATAAAATAAATTTCATATCCAATAACACCGGAAATATAATTATCTTGATCACTTTTAGAATAACAATTATTCCCATTAATAACACTATGATTTTGACATCTTTGATAATAAAGTCCATATTCAAAATTATTATGTTGTGAAGCTCCATGAGCTAAAGTAGGATAAATAAAATTAGCATCATTTTTATTAATAACACTATTAGTATCTTTATCATAATATCTACTTATACAAAGAGATCCAAATAAATTAGTAAGTTGTTCATTTGTGTAAGTATCTTTAAAAGTTCCTAAATCACTTTCTTCACAAGAATCATAAATCCAATGAGAATATTTACTAATATCATTATCACTTGTAAATGTTCCATCATTTACACTTACTCCAATTACATAAATTGCTTTTGTATCTATTCCAATTTGTTCATTTTCACTATTATATAAGGAAACATAATGTAAAAGAGCTGTGGAATTTAAAGGATAATCATCAATTTCTTCTATAAATTTTGTAAAGTAAAATGAAGTTGGATGTTGCTTTGCTATTACATCTATTGAGAGATATCCTATTAAAAATACTATTACTATTCCCATTACTATTGAAAGTATTCCTGACATTATTGAAGAATGGTTTTCATTTCCTCTATAAAATAATGTTATTTCTGAAGAGATGAAATCAAATTTTTTGAAGAACATTTTTTTTTTTTTAGAATTTTTTTAATTTTTTATTCCTGTTAGAATTTTATATTAAAAGTGTTTTTAGGTGTATAATTTTTATTATTAATTTTGTTTTTTTTAATTTTTTAATTAAAATATAAAAAATGAAACAATTTACTTCTACAGTCAGTGATTTAGTAAGTTATTCGGGAGATAATAGTGTAAAGAATCTTCGTCTTTTTTTCAAATCAATTGAAAGAAATATGAATAATAGTATTAATATAGAAAATACTCTTGATCAAAATAAATCATCAAGAGGAATTTCAATAAAAATTGAGCAAATAAAAGGATTAAAAAAAAATGCAAAAGATTTAAATCCAAACAATAAATATTTCATTCGTTTTTTTATGAATATGTGTAATAGGAGAAATAATAAATTTTATGGAAATACATATAGAGGAGAAAAAATAGAAGTTAAATTAGATGATAAAAGTGAAATTAAAGTAATTAAACCAGAATTTTTTTATTCATATGTTTTATGTCCAAATATTGACACTGATTCTTGTATTTTTCAAATCATTTTTGTTGAAACAAATCAAGAAGAAGATATAATTAATCAAACATGTGAAGGATGGACAATATTTGAAGTTAAAAATACAATTCCTCTAAATTCAGAACAAAAAAATTTAAATTCTCAAATTTTTAAAGGATCTCCTAGAGAATTAACATATAAAAAAATGGAGAAGTTAGTTAAATATGATAATGCTTTTTTAGAATATAATATTTTATCTTATCCAGAATTGGAAAAAATTAATTTTTTATTACCTAATTATGTTATTTTGGCATATAATGAACAATTACCTGGTTTATTAAATAGATATTTACCAAAAGTACCTGATTTAAATGAAGAAATTAAAACAGTGAATTTTGAAGATATTTATTTTAAAAATGTAGAAATTAAAATAAACGATCAATTAGAAAATCAATTAATATCCTTTGCAAATATATATAGAAAAAAAAAATATTTTATCTCAGAAAATCAATCAAATAAAATAATAATAAAAGAAAGAAGATTAAAATGTGGAATTCATAATACATGGTGTTTTATAAATTCAAATGGATTAGAAAATTCAATATCATTAATAAAAAAAGATGAAATCACATTATATTATAAAGGAGTGTTAGCTATAGATAAATTTTTTGCAGATAATTTAGCATCATGTGCATTTATAATAGAATTAAATTATACTTTATCAATTCCAATATCACCTACAAAACAAGAAGATTTAAATGTTCCTATTGGATATTCAGTATATGTTCCAAATAATATTAATATGGATAATATATATAGAGAAAGTTATTTTATTACTGGACCAGGTGTAACAGTCTATGGAGATGAATTATGGGACCCTGAAAATTTATCTGATAGAATAATTAAAATTATATTTATTTTAAGTACTGATGAAAGACCTTTCGATGGAACCTTTGAAAAAAAAAGTGATATCGGTCAAAGTAGTATTATTAATCAAATTGATGTTCAAAAAAGTATTGATTCTCAAAGACAAATTAGTTTATTAAAAGCAGAAATTAATAGAAGAAATGAAATGATTGGTAATTTACAAGAAAGTTTAAAAAATTCAAATAAAGCTAATGTTCTTTCTTTTGTTGAAGAAAATCATTTAGAAGCTACTCAGTCTATTCCTGGTTTACAAGTTTCTGTCCAAACTGAAGTAGATGATAATCTTGAAGGAAAAAAAGAGGAAAAAGTTAAAGAAGTTATTAAATATCTTAATGTTCCGATGGGAATTATTACTCAAACTAAATTTAATGAAAATGATTTAAAAGAATTTAATGAATTTAAATCTTTTCAAAAAACTAAAAATTTATTTAGATCTTATGAAAATATGAGTAAAAATATTGAAGATGATTATCAAAAAAATAAAATTATATATGATAAAAGACAAAAAGAAACAGATATTAATAATGGAGATTTAATTTCAAAAGGTATTTTAGCTTTAGATATTGATGAACCAAATGAAAATTTAATTGATTATACTTTAGATAAAGAAATTAAAGGTGATGAATTATCAAATCATATTTCAATTCAATTTTTAGCTTATAAACCTAAAAATGAAAATATAAATTTAAATCAAATTCCAAATAAACTACAATTTTTTTTTGACTTTTTTAATCAACAAGATAATTATTCTCCAGTTTGTATTGTTAATAAACCTGAGAGTGATTTAAGATATTATAGTAATTCATTAACTTTAAAGCCAGAAGTAAGTGAGTTATCCACTAATAATGATAATAAAATTATAATGAATCTTAAATTTGATCCTTCGAATGATAATTCAATTGATTACAGAGATTTTATTCAATATTTATTATTTAAAAAAATGCCTATTAAAGTTATGGATGTTGATAAAAATATGTGTTTAGGATTTATTAAAGTTCCATTAAAAGATATTATCAGACAAGGTAAACATCAAATTTATCAATTAAAACAATATGAAATTTATGACAATTATTTTGATTTGAAAGGATATATTCAATTATATTTAAGAAATGATGGTTTGAAAACTTTAAAACAATTTAAATATGATCCTAAAGGATTAAAATATATTGATTGTAAAAGTGGATATAATAATTCTTTAAAGAAAAAAAAAGTTTTAGCAAAACCAATAAGTATGCAAAATTTATCAGAAGAAGAAAAAGAAAAAATGGGAGAAATAATTTATAGAAATAATCCTTTAAATGATAAATTTAAAGAATCTCAAATTTACCAAATTAAACAAATGAAAATGGAACCTGAAATGGAAAAAAAAGTAAGAGTATTAAGATATTTTAATGATCAAAATGAATTAAGGAACAAAGAAAAACTTGAAGAAGCAAAATTAACTTTTTATAAAAATAAGAAAATAAGAGATGAAAAAAATTTTCAAAAATTACAAATGATAGGTCAATTTAAAGATGCAACAAAAGGAAATTTATTAAATAGGATAATTCATAATAATCATAAAAACTTTTTTGAAATATCATTAATTTTAGGACAACCATATTATTTTAATTATATAATCACAAATCCTTTCACTGATGAAGAAAGTTTTCATGTTGAAATAAAATCGGAAGAAGATGAAAATTACCAAAGATTATATAGTAATATTAATCATAATAAAAATGAATTTAATATTATTTCTTTAGTTCATGATCCAATTGAATGGGAAAATATTATAAATAAAGATCATAATTATGAAAGACCAGATGATTTTAATATAATATCAAATGATAATTATTTTAAAATTAATGGTAATGAAAATATTCCATTATTATTTAAATTATTGACTTATGAAAAAAGCCTAGATAAAAAAAAATTTATTATAAATATATTAAAATCCAATAATGAAATTTTATATTCTCTTTCAGTTACAATTAAATGTTCTTTTCCTATTATTGATCATATTTTTCAATATTATTCTGCTTGTAATTCAAATACTGATATTTATTTAGTTAATCCTTTTAGAAAAAATATAAGAAAAAATGCAGATATTCAGAATAATTATTTTTGTTCTGATCAACATATAACATTAAGAATGGAACCATCAAAAAATAATTTTTATTTCAATTACGAAGTAAAAGAAGAAGGTTACTTCCATTCATTTTATTTCTTTTTATATTTAGATCCAACACAATCAAAATTATACTCAACTTGGAAAGTTGAAATATTATCAGTAGAATTATTAACTTTAACCACAAATTTAGGAAAAAAATTAATTTCCCCATTATATATATATAACAATGATTCAAGCAATGACGAATTATTACTTCAATTATTTTCAAACAGAGAAACAGTATTTTTCCCAAATGAAAATTCAAATCCATTTAAATTACCTATTAATGGAAGTAAAGAAATTGCAATGATTCTTTATCCAAAAAGTTCTTTTAGAAATGAAGTTATTATAAATTGTGTTAATATTGCTAAAAGAGAAACTTATAAAACCTGGTTATTAAAATATTCTACTTCAAAACCTGAAATTAATGTTAATGTTAATGTAAAATGTATTGTTGGAGAAATAACTAATATTAAATATGAATTTACTAATAAATTAAATAATTTTATTTTATTGAAATTTGATAGTGATAATGAAGAAGTATTAAATGTTGTTGATACTCAAGTTCCTTTTAATGCTAATGAAACTAAATATGTTAATATCTCTATTCCTGCTCAATTTAAATCTGGATTTGCGGAAGTTTTAGTTTTTGTTTATGATGAAGAAGATAAATTTTCACAAACTGTTTTATTTAAATTAATTTATAACTATTAATTTTTCTAATATTTTTTTTAACGATTAATAGTTTTTAAATGAAAAAATAAAATAATAAATAAATTAATATTTTAAAAATAATTATTTTCTAATTTAAAACAAAATTTACATAATTTGCCAATCACAGCAGATAACAATATATAAAGTATGCCCAAAATAAAAATTATATAAATAAATTATAATAAATTATTATATTAAAAACTTCATATTTTTCAAAATAAATACTTAAAAAAAATAAAAAATAAACAAAAAAAAAATGTCAACTATTCCAATTGAAAACGAGCCATTAGCCTTAGAAGAACATTTCAAGCAGAGTGACTTTCAAAAAAAGTTAAAAGAGGAGAACAAAAATGCAATATCAAAATTAGTTAGAATATGCTTCTTCTGTGCTACATTCATGACAATAGAATTTGTGGGAGGATACATAGCAGGTTCTTTAGCAATAATGACAGATGCAGCACATCTTCTTTCAGATTTAGCAGGATTTCTTATATCAATGTTTTCTCTCTTCATAGCAATGCGTCCTGCTAATCCATCACTAACATATGGTTACCATAGATCTGAAGTAATAGGAGCTTTATCGTCAATTTTAATCATTTGGGTACTTACTGTTTGGTTGATAACAGAAGCTATTGATAGAATATTTCATCCAAGAGAAATAATAGGTTTAGTAATGATGGGAATAGCAACTTGTGGATTAATATTTAATATTATTATGAGTAGAGTCCTCGCTTATAATCCAGTTCCTAATGTTATGGATGGGAAAGCCATTGGACAAATGAATCAAGAAATTGATGAAGGATTAGAAAGCCCCTTATTAGGAGAAGGATTTGATGAAAATACTGGTGATGATAATCCAGTTATTAGAGCTGCTTATATTCATATTATTGGAGATATGATACAATCACTTGGGGTGTTAATTGCTGCTATTATCATATATTTATTCCAAGAAACTCATCCTGGAATAAGAATTTTTGATCCTATATGTACATTTGTTTTTGCTATTATTGTGTTATGTACAACTATACCTGTTTCTAAAGATTGTATTAATGTTTTAATGGAAGCTGCTCCAGGTGATATTAATGCTGAGAAATTATATAATGAGTTACAAAAAGTTATTGGTGTTGTTAATATTCATGATATACATATTTGGTGTATTAGTATTGGGAGACCTAGTATTAGTTTACATATTTTAAGTAATAGTCCTCAGAAAACTTTGGAACAAGCTACTTTGATTTGCCAAAAATATGGAATTCATCATTGTACCATTCAAGTTGAAGATAATACACAAATTAAGAGATTAAGTTATTTGAAATGTACACATGTTGATGACAATGATATTCATTAAATTAAAGTATTTTTTTTGCATTTGGTTTTATTTTTTTATGGTTTTTAAATTTTGAATATTTAAATTATTATGAGTTATTTTTTTAATATTTTAATTTGTGATATAAAGGGTTATTTATGGGTTAAATTTCTTTTTTATTATTTTTTAATTTTTATTATGTTTAGGGATTGATTTTTAAATTTTGTTTTTGTGAACATCAAGTTTTAGTTTTATTCTTAATTCATTAATAATCAAAATATTATTTTAAATAATTTTTTTTTTAATTTAATAATATATGTCATCCACAAAGATTAAGTAAGATATCTTATTAAAATTTTTAAAGTAACAATAAAATATTTATTGGAGGAATATCGAAAAATATCACAGAAAGTAATATTTAAATATAACAATTTTAGAGGATTTAAATAATTATTTTGAGAGTAAATTTGGACATTTAACTGATTGCGTGATTATAATAGATAAAAATACAAGTAATTAAATAAATAAATAATAATTTTCTTAGAACATCAAAGAGGTTTTGGTTTTATCACTGTAGAAAATGAAAATATGATTTCAGAAATATTAAAATCCCAACCTCATATAATAAAAGGAAAAAAATTAGATTGTAAATTAGCAATTCCAAAAGAACAAATTGATAGTTTTTCATCAGAAAACAGTCAAAAAACATTTAAAAGAAATAAATCAGTTTCATCAGACAAAAAATTAAAAATAGAAAATAAAAATAATTCATCATCTTCTAATAAAAAAAATGTAATTCAAAGAAAAATGTTTATTGGAGGTCTTCATCCTTTATTAACAGAAGAATCTATAAATAAATATTTTAGTCAATTTGGTGTAATTGAAAAAATTATTATTATGAAAGATAAACTTACTGGAAGATCAAGAGGATTTGGTTTTATTATATTTTCTGAAAAAGAAACTATTGATAAAATATTATTTCATGCAAATTGCCATTTTTTATATGGTAAGTGGGTTGAATGTAAAAGAGCTGAACCTAAAATAAAAAATAAAAATGATTTGAATTTATTACAAAAAAATTATTTATTACCTAAGAAAGTAAATTTTAATGGTAATCAAATAAATAATTGTCTGATTGAAAATAAAAATAAATTATTTAATTATAGTCATGATGTTTATTTCAAAGATAATTATAATTTATCTTCATTAAATAATAATGATATATCAATAATTGATAATAAAACAAATAATCATAATATTAATGAACAAGAAATAAATTCTTTTTCAAATACAAATAATTTATTTCTACAATTATTACCAAATGATAATGATAAAAATAATAAAAAATCAAAAATAGTTTTTGATGATTATAAAAATGGAAATATTATAATTAATAAAAAATTAGAATCAGACAATAAAAAATTTCAAGATTATTTTAATAAATATATAAATAATCCTTCATGGTATAAATATTTTCATTATAAATTATTTGATATTGAAGGAACTGATTTATCAAAATTAAGTAGTTATATAAAAAATAATGAAAAAATAAAATTATTTCCTGAAGAAAGAGATGATAAAAGTTCAAATTCTAATTCAAGTTCTCAAGAATCAAATAATGAAAAAGAAAATAAATCAAAAGAAAAACAAATTTTACAAACTGAAAGTTTGTTTGGTCCTGATAGAACAAATATAATATCAAAGAATTTTAAACCAATTGATAATTATAAACCTTATTAATTTAATTAAATAAGTGAAAATAATCAAAATTTATTAATGTTAAATTCTTGAAGGATAAAAATTTATTAGAGCTATAAATAATTATTTTTGATAAATTATATGTAAAAATATAAATAAATAAAATTATTAAAATCATAAAAAAACAAATAAAAAAATAAAATTATTCCAAAAAAATAATAAATATTAAAATATACCATATAAAAATACATAAATCAACTATAATAATATATAATAAAACCCAACGAAAAAAATATTTAATTAACTTTATCAGGATCTCCATTATCAATTAAATAGCATTTAATTTCTTTTCCAACACTTGGAATTTGTACAACTTTATTCAAAACTAAATTATAGGGCATTTCCTTACTTTCAAGTAACTTTTTAGTATCTTCACTAATATTAATTCTTCCAGGTACTCCAGCACTTTCCATTTTATTAGCGATTAAAACATCACTTCCAAATATATCATATCTAACAACAGTACTTCCAATAATTCCAGCAATAACAGGACCAGTATGTATACCAATTCTCATATCTAATTTTTCGAAATTTACTTTTTTTCTAACTTCCCTTATTATTTTTATCATACATTCTCCCATTTTACAAACATTTTTAGCTTCTTCATAATAATTTCTATCATTCATAGAAACTTTCCCATTAAATCCCATTACTACATAACAATCACCTATTGTATGCACTTTGTAAACTGAGCATTCCTTTGTGGCATTATCGAAACGCTTGAATAACTCCATTAACATGTGGACTACCTCAACTGGTTCATGACAGTTTCCGAAGTCTGTGTAACGGACAATATCAGCAAAGAGGAGAGTCACATTATCGAGAACGTCTGCTACTGGGATATCATCTTTCATGTTTTGAACTACGTGAAGGGGCATTAGATTGAATAACATTTTTTCTTTCTCATTTAATGCTTTCGATTCTTCTTGATTACGAAGGAAGTTTATTGTTTGATTATAATATGTTAATATCATGAAGGATTGCTTCATCAAACATAAAAGAATTAAGTGAATACATGCTTTTTTTATTCTGTGTTTGTTTCGATTTATTATACAATTTATTGAGAAGATTATTATATATAATAATAAATTATATGAGAATTGAAAGTAATTTAATATTCCTGAATTTCCTAATGCTGTTATTATTAATATTTGTTGCACTAGGAAATTTAAAGAAAATTGTTCTTTTATTTTATTCATTGCTACTTGTTCTGTTATTGTTAATCCTAAATATATTATCATTATTATATATGGAAGAGTCTCTGGATAGGAATGAATTAAATTATTTGTTTTATATACAATTCCTACTAATAATGCTAAAAATATTGCATTACTTATTATAATTAAATATATTGGTTCGTCAGATAAAATTGCATATTGACTAATCATATATAAACCAAATAATAACACTGCTATTAATATACCATTTATAATAATTGATTTTAATTCACTATGTTGTAATCTTATTTTTTCAAAACGAATAAAACCATTTTTAGTAACTTCATCATAGAATTTGAATAAAAGAAAAGAATTATTAAAAAATGAATTTTTAACATCTGGAATTTCTTTATTTTTTTTTTCAACAAGATGTTGTCTTATTCTTTTTTCTTCATAATTATTAAAAAATTCTTCTCCTTCTCCATGTCCCAAAAAATTATTAAGTGTATTATTATTGTTAATAAGTAAATCTTTTGAATTTTCAACAATAAACATTGAAGAATCAATACTATTTCTCATATTAGTTCCCACACTAATTTTATCAAAATTTCTATTATAATTTTTTTCATTAGGTTGAATAATATTATTATTATTCCCTCTGGAACCTTTAGTCCCTTGTTTAACAAGAACAGGAATATTTTTACTAATACTTTTAACAATCATATTTCCTGAAGTATCTCTTCCAAAACTTTTCATTTTAGAATCGATATTTTTCTTATTTTTGGAAGGATCATACAAATATAAATTCATCATTCCTTTTCCTTTAACTTCTTTAGTACTTTGAGTAAAATCTTTATATTTTTGTTTAATTTCCTCATAAGAAAATTCAGAACAATTAACACAATTATCTTTAGAATTAGTACACATTCTAGCAGTAGTATTAACAGCATCACCAATGAGAGAAAATTGCGGTTTATGTTCACCAACAACAGCAGGAATAACTTTTCCAGTATGAATACCAATTTTAACCTTGATTTTATCACCAGAAGTTAAAATCATTTTTTGAACTAAATCCAATATATCCATACTAAATTCAAATGATCTTATTGCAGGATGAGTTGATAAAGTAATTGGATCTACATCAATTTCACATTCTTTTATACCTCCAGCAGCCATATATGTTTTTCCTACTGTTTCTATTTTTTGTAATCCATGTAATTGACAAAATTGATCCATTACTGAATATAATTCATCAAGAAATGTTATTAAGTCTTTTGGAGTTAATTTTGCTACTAATGAATCAAAGTCACTTAAATCACAAAATACTATTGTTACTGTTTCATATCCATATACTGCTCCTCTTTCTCGTCTATTATATTTTGCTCTTACAAAATCAGGAATTAAGTTTGCCATGATTAAATTGTCTTTTTTCAATTCTACTTTACTTTTATAATATTTCAGAAATTCTATTCTTGTCATTAATTTATTATAATAGGAAAATACTACCATCATTGATACTAATCCATATGTATATACTTGACGACGGTATAATAAAGGTAAATTTGAATAAAGGAAATATTCATTTCTTGTTTCTTTTTTAAAACCAAATTCATTTAAATATATAGCTGGAGTTATACCAATACAATAATATATTGATAACAATACCATCATTGAGAAGGAATTTGAATTAAAATATAAAGGGAATGATAGTATTACAAATGTTTGAATACATATTCTTGTTTCATTATTATCTTTATCTATATATATTCCTATTATTTCAAATGTTAAAAGTAGGAATAAATAAAATGGGAAAATTCTAGTAAATTTTTCCATTAAATATGGAATAAATAAAATTAAACCTAATATCATATAAGATAATTTTAAATAAACTGGAACTTTTTGCTTGTTTATTCCTTCTATTGCTATATCAGTTAGCCAAAAGATAAATAAAGCTATTAAATAAGCTAAATAATATTTTTGTGTTCCTTGAGTTATATATTGTTTATAATCAATTTCAAGTTTTTTATCATAAAATCTTAAAAAAGGTTTTTTTATTTTTAAATTAGCTACTTCTTCATTTGAAACATCAGCCATATTTTCTAAAGCAGGATCTAAGGAATGACCATTATTATTTATTTTTTCTAAAACTTCAGGATAAGAAATTTTATCTATTTTACTAATTAAGGGAGGCATTTCTTTAGCTAAATAAGTATACATTCCATTATAATTCTTAAAAAATGAATTGTCATGAATAAATTCCATAAACATTCGAGTTAATTTTAATAAAAATGCTTCATCAGAAAAATAAGTAACTAAAGAAATTGCAGTATATTCATAAATAAAGCAAATAGCAATAACTAACATTGAATTGAAAAATAAAACTAAATAAGAAAAGCCTTGAATAACAATATTTTGATGCAAAGAATTGATATAAGAAATTCCATAAATAATGACAATAGTAAGTATCCCACAAAAAATTTGAATAATATTAATACTTCTTAATCTCAAAGTATAAACTTTTAATATAACAGTAGAAAATAAAGTACAAAAAATAGCAACACCGAAAATTTCTTGATCAAGAGTTTCTCCTTCTCTATTAATACACTCAACTTTATAAAAGTAAAAATAAATAATTAAAGAATCAGCAAGTCCTCTGATAGCATCTAATCCGAATTCCAAAATTAATTTTTTAGCATCATAAAAATTTTCTTTATAAACATTAGAATTAAGAGATAAAAGAGTTCTTTCAACAGGTTGATCAAAACAGAAAACAAGAATAATGAATAAATTTATAGTTAAAATCATTAAAGTAATCATTCCAGGAGAAAAAAGGAAAAAACAACTTCCATAAGGATTAGAATTTTGATGAATGAAAGTAGGAAGAGTGATAATAAAATGAGCATAAAAAGAAGTTAAAGCAATATTAATTAATCTCCAAAAGTTCCAAGTTCCATGAACAAGAATTAAATTAACAATTTGAGAAAATTTACTAACAATAACATCACAAGTATTTCTAACTTGTAATATTTCTCTACTTCTAATTCCAATTGATAAATCTGCTTCTTTTAACATTGTAAAATCATTAAATCCATCTCCAACTGCTAAAACTTTGGAATTTTTAGAACAATACTGTCTTATCATTTGACATAAAATATATTTATTATTTGGAGTGAATTGATAAGCTAATAATGAAGTACAATATGATAATAAAGTTGCTAAAGATTGAAAATTTCTTTGATCTGAACATATTCTAGAAAAACATCCTCCACTTAATAATATTGTTAAATCCTTTGAAGAAGATTTTATATTTGATTCTACTGAAACTCCTTTTCTGGTTTTCATTTTATTTATTTTATCATTAGGAAATAAAAATTGCATTAATAACATACTCATTTTAATATCTAAATCTTCTGGTTTATCTTTGTCTGAAAAATCACCTCTTATTGATTTTGGATTATATAAATTTAAATTTTTTCCAACTGATAATACATTTTCTCTTTTATCTCCTGATGCTATCCAAACTTTAATTCCTGAATTTTGTAATTTTGTTATTGAATATTTTAAATCTTTTGGTATTTTTTCTTCAAAAAATAAAACTCCAATAAATGACATTCCTTGCTCATATTCTATTGCTAAATTTTTTAAATGTTCTTCACTTTTAACAACATAATTTTCAGCTGTTTTAAATTTTTCAATAAATATATTTGTTTCTTCTTCAGTTAAATTTTTTTTACAAAAAATAAAAGGACGAAAACCATATTTAGATAATTCTTTTATTTGATATCTTGTTTTTACTATTTCATTATCAATTTGAGGATTTGATTTTTTTATTAAAGAAAATATAGTTAAATCTTTTGCTTTACATAGCAACATACTTCCAGGATCCTTCTCATTTCTTAATAATATTGACATTCTATTTCTATCTTCAGTATATTTATTTAATCCTATTATTTGATATAATTTTTTTTCACCATTTATATCAAGAGTTATTAAATTATGTTTTATATTTAATATTTTAAAACCTATTTTTGAAAAAGTTTTTAACATTGCTTTATCCTCTGCATATGATGAAGCAAAAACTTTATTGTTATTCTTGTTATTATTATCATTAATTTCTGTTCTATATAATTTTACACTGTTACATAATAATAAATTTTCTAAAAATTCTTTTATATTTGGAGCAAATTTACTATTTGAATGTAATTCTTGGTAAATTTCTAAATTTTTCAAATCATTATCTTTAATTCTAAAAACATAATTTTCATCTTTTCTTTCTAATTCATCGAAAGAATATAATTTCCCATGAATTGAACAAACTTTCAAAGCAAATTTTCTATTTGTTAAAGTACCGGTTTTATCAGTTAAAATATGTCTAACTTGTCCAAAATCAGCTAAACAATTAACATTAATAACTTCAGCTTTATTTTTTCTTTTCAATAAAACTGTTTCATCCCATTGAATAAATTTAGTTAATATTAAATAGGCAATTTCCATTAAACCAAACCAATTAAAAGGAAAAAGAAAATGCATAGTTAAAACATATTGAACAACAGTTAAAAACATTTCATAAAAAGGGTCAGTTTTACTATTTTTTGAATTATTAAGATTAATTTTATCAATAGAATAAAAATCTAGATAATAATGATCATCATTTTCTTTTTCATATCCATTTTTAAATGAATAATAACATAAGTAAGATTTATGTAATTCAATTAAAATTAATAAAACAACAAAAAAGAAGTAAATCAAAATTAAAATATATTGAATAAATTTTAAAGTGACTTTAATTATTTCTCTATCTCTTTTAATAATAACAGAATTGAATTGATTTTTATGAGAACTTAACATATGATTTCTAGAAGGAATATCATTAGCATTATGATTATTAGAACTTTGAGTAAATTTCAAAGTCATCATAATTTTAGTTTCCATTCCAGTATAAACAACTAAACCATAAACAAGAGGAATATTTTTAATAGTGCTTCCTCTCATTACAAAATTATCATCTTTTATATCTGAAGCTCTTGGAAAAGATTCTAATTTTAATCTACCATTGAATATATGCATATTTGAATTTGGTTCTTCATATTTTAAAAATCCTTTAATATTTTTCATATATTCTCCTAATAATATTTTTTTCATTACTGGAGCATGTGTATCTTGACAAGCTCTTTTTGTAACAAAAGAATCAAAAATACCATTAACTGAAGAATAATCTAAATAACATTGATGATTATGATCTAAAGCTTCTAATATTATTATATCTGCAGGAACTACTTCATCTTTCTTTACACATATTATATTTCCTACTTTTATATTTTTCCAAGAATCTTTTACAAATTTTCTAGATTCAGTATCATAAATTCGAGCCTTTTGATTATTTATTTTTAAATCATTCATATATATTCTTATATATTCTATACATATTACAAAAAATTGAATTATTAAAGTTGATATATGAAAAGAGATTGAATAAAATAATTTTAACTGAGTTATTGCTTTCATTTCAATTAAATATGCAATTAAATAAAACAAAAATATTACAATTATACATAAATTAAAAGGGGAATTTCCTATTTTTTTCCAAGTAAATTTAAAAAAACCTTTTATTGTATATGGAATTGTATGAACTTTATTTGAAGGGAAATCATAATTTAAAGGAGTTCCTCTATCAAATTCAATTTTTCTTGTCATTTTTGCTTCCTCACTATATGCTTGATTATCTGCGTTTAAATCTATTTTATTTTGATTTTGAATTGGAGATTCATTTAAAAAACTACTCATTTTTTAAAATTAAAGATTATTTTTCATAAATATATTATAAAATTTTATTAATATATTTTTATTTTTAATAAAAGAGAACTAAATATTTTTATTTAATTTGTATTTAAATATTATTAAATTTTAATTTTTTTAATTAAATAAACCCATTATAATATTTAAATAATTAATATAATAAGGAAAAGTAAATAATCTAAAATTATATATTTGGGAAAAGGACTTATTAATTAGACTTTTATTTTATTAAATTAATAATTATGATTCAATGACCCAAAATAATTATATTAATTCTAATAATAAATACTGAATTAAATTTAATCTAATTCATTGGTGTCCAACAAATGTTGTTTTTTATCTATTTCTTTATCACTTAAAGTAATAGATAATTTATCAATGGATTTCATTAATTTATCTTTTTCTTTTTTATTTTTAATTAAAGTCCAAATACCAGTAATAAACACAGCAACTAAAATTAAAACAAGAAAAATAATTAAAATATCTATAATCTTAATTTTATTATTTTTATCATCACTAGGTTTTTGACTCGGTCTTGCAGGATTAATTTTATTTTTATTTATTTCGTATCCAAAAACTATAATTAAATTATTTGCTCCATCTTGATTTTCTATTGATAAAATATTTTTTCCATTTGATCTTAATATTTTTGTTGTATTATTTCCTTTTTCTAATTTATAAACTTTATCATAATTTATTTTTCCCTTTCCTTGAATATATTTAATACTCATTGAATCCATATAATCATTTAGATTTATTGTTTGATTTTGATTTGGAGAAATATTAATAATTTGAAGAGTATTTAAAGTTGGAATTGTTGTTCTAACATAAGATTTAAATACTGCATAAAATGGAATTAATTGTTTAGTTCTTGTTGTTACAGATATTAAAATTATATCACTTTTTTGATAATTAATAGGATTTATAATAAGATAATTTGTATTATTTTGTTTTTCAGAAGTTAAATCAAATCTCTTTTTAGCAGGAAGAGCACTTTTAATGCATTCTTCATCAATACAATTTCCAAAATAATTAGAATCTGTTTTTGTAGTATATATTAAGACTTCATCTTTTGAATCTGAATAAAGAATTAATTGACTAATTCCATCATAAGAACTTAATGGAAGATAATAATTACATATTGAATCTGCATTTGCATCACATATTGATGGTTTATCTCCTGATAATTCAAGAAGTGATAATTTATTTTTATGAAGTGGTCTTATTTTAAATGTGTAAATTGCTATATTTTGTTTATCTAATTCAATTGATGATACTGTTAATTTTAATTGACTTCCTTTTTTAATATTTGTTATATTTTTAACTATTATATTCCCTTTTGATTCAATTTTATTTTTATCATTTGATTTTTCAAAAGAAGAAAGAGAATAATACATTATTGCTTTTTCTGATTTAAATTCAATTTCAATTTCTTTATAATCATCAAATATATCATAAATATAAGTATCATATTGTCCATTAGAAGAAGTTGTTTCAAGAGAACCATATATATATTCATTATCTGGAATATTAACTGCAACTTTTGATAACTCTGCTTTATTATCAATATATCTTATAAAAATGGTATATTCCAAAGTAAAGAAACTATCATATCCTAAGAAACTCTCTTTATTTTTAACTCCTATAATTAAAAAACATCCCTTATCACAAATTTTAGTGTGGATTTTCTCATATTTAATTTTTTGGGTAATAGGATTATATGATAAAAATTCATCATTGTTATTTTCAGTTGGTAAAATTGCTATTTTTCTCCATGCATTTATATCATTATCAATATTATTTTTTTTAACTAATTTTCCAAACATTATTCCATTTCCTCTCTTAAAATTAAGTATAATTTCACCTTCTTCTTCTTTAGAAATTTCAATATAATAATAATCAGTAGCATTACCATTTATTCCAGTTTTTCTTAAAACTCCTTTTTGAAGAATTGAAGGAGTTTTTCTTGAAGTTGAAAATACAATTTCAATTGGAACTTTAGTATCATTAAGATTATATAAGTGAGTTAATTCTAAAGAAATTCTAATAGGACAACCAAGCAAATTTTCACAATCAGATAAAGAAAGTTCTGTTATTTCAATTAAAGTTGAACCAATAAAATTATGTTCAGAAATTTGTTTATTATTAACTGTAACATTAGCTTTCATTTTATATAGATTTTTCATATTAATTTTTACATCAACATCACCTTTAATATAAGGGAAAGGTAAAATAAAATAAACTTTTCTAAATTTTTGAGTTAATGTTCTAGTATAAATCATACTTTCTCTTAATAAAACAGGTATTTCATATGATGATTCAGAAGCTCCAACATAATAATAACAATAATTATCATTTGGAATATTATGACTAAAATTTTTAAATTGAGTATAATAAACAGGATGATTTTCAGAGAAGTATGAACGAGAATTAGAATCAGAATCAGAGTCAGAGTCAGAGTCAGAGTCAGAATCAGAATCAGAATGAGATAAAATATCTTCGTAATGACCTATAGAATTTGGATATAATAGAGTATTATTTCTCCAAACATTAATATGACAATTAATTGGAATAAAGTTTACTACATATGGAACTTTTATATTTGATGGATTATTATGCCAAAAACCATAAGATTTTTTTTCTTTATCATCACCTTTAATTGCTTTTATAATAAATCCACTTTCACCTATTTTACTATCATCATTTTTATATTCGACTTCCCTTGCAGATACAACATAATAACAATTAGTATTTGCTTTTATCCAAAATTTAATTTTATGACCTTTTACATTTTTATCAGTAAAAATATATTTTTCTGAAGAACCAAAGAAAATATAATTATATTTATATTTATTTATTATATCTTTATCAAATTCCAAAGTTGCATCTCCTGCGAAAACATCTAGATTAATTTCTACAATAAAATTATTATTTGTAGAAGCATAAAATTCATATGATTCAGTATCGTCTTTTTTAAGGAATTTACCATGATTTTCATTTTCTTTTAAAGAAATTAAATCATATGTATCAAAATATCTAATTGAAACATCACAATCTTTTTCTTTTTGTCCTTTAGAATGTTGAGATACACAAGTAATAGTATGAATAAATTGAGTATGATTTCCATTATGAGTTTCTTCTTCTGGATTTATTGAAGAAGCAAATGCACTAAAGGCATAAATTAATTTATTATCTTTTTCATAAGAAGATGAATCATAACAATATGGGAATGTTATACATTTTATTTGATGTACTTCTACTGCCCCATTATTTACGATTATATATATATTTGTTTTATGATTAGTTGTTTTAGCATGTCTAAACATTTTTGTTTGACCTACTTTTATATTTTCAACATATTTCCATCCTTCATATAATGGTTCTATTATATTTTTTATTGTATCTTTCTCATGATTTAAAACTTGGAAATATAATGCTTGTTTTTCCATATTAACTTCTTTTCCATCTTTTGTTGTTTTTTCTGATGAAACAAAACAAATTTTTAATTTATCTTCATCAACTTCTTCGTCAGGGTTGTAAATAGTAAAGAAATCATTCATAGCTTTTATCTTTTCTGTATAATCATTAATTATTAAGTTAACTTCACTTGCACTTATAAGTTTAATTTCATATTCTAAATCATCTTTTAATCCATAAACTTCAACGCATTCTTTTTTCTTAAATTCATCTTTAGAATCTTTAAGTGAATAAACTGCAGGTTCTCCAACATAATATTTTCCATGTCCAACATGTCTACTCATAAATCTCATATATTCACCTTCAAATCCTGATACTTTAACTAAAATTTTTTCATAATTTCTAAATTCTTTTTTACTAATTAAATATGATAAATCCATTCCATTAATTAATAAACCTTGTTTTGATGATTGATTAAAATAAAGTTCTTTGTTTTTTTGAAGACCTGCGACTTGTAAAAATTTTACATTACTATTTTTTTGAGGTCCAATTAAAGTAAATTGAACAGTTTCATTATCATCTAATGTTTTTGGATCTAATGCTAAAGTATAATTTTCACCACCTATAAATTCAAAATGATCATTTGGATCAATATGAATATAATCACTTGCATAATATGTTAAATTTCCTTTACAATCTTCAGGACAAACAACAGTTATATAATAATGTTTTTTATCATTATTTCTTAATCCTATTATATTTTGAGAATATAAATTACTTGAAATATTATATTGATTTGGAGTTGCTATTTCTTTTTCATTCATCAAAAGATGCATTGGACCCAAAATTTCTCCACTTCCATAAGTTCTGAAAATTGTATATTTTTTATTATGCTTAATGTTTATTTCATAATTAAATGATGATGGTTGTTGCGATATAAAGAATTCATTTTTATATTTTTCTTCAGTTACTTCTATCTTTTTTATTTCTGATAATTTATTTTCGTAATTATATTTAAGGAAAACCAATAAATGGCTTAAATTATTATTTTCAATTATTATATTTGATTTCATTCTATTTGTTAAAGCATAAATTGGTTTTGTTGGAGGAAGTTCATATTTAAAATAATTAATTGATATATCTCCATTTCCTTTAATATGAGTAACATTAACTTGTGATATATATTCATTTAAACCAATATATCTTTTTTCTTTATCATAAATATAAATTAATTGTCCATAATTAGGTTTAGGAATAATATTAGTATAATAATTTTTCATTGTAGCAACAATAGGAATAATAACTTTATTTTTCCTTGCATTAACAGTAAAAAGAATATAATCAGTTTTTTTCAAAGATTCACTGTTTATAATAAGATATTTTGAATTTTCTTGTTCTTTAGTAGACTTTCCTGAATTTTTTGGGAATAAATCATTTATACAATTATTGGTAGGGCATTTTTCAAATTTTAAAGAAGAAACAATATCATATTCAAAATAAACATTTCTTAAATTATCATTATTAGCATAAATAATAATATTACTCATACCATCCCATGAATATAATGGTATAACAAAATTACAAGTATTCTCTCTAAAAGGTATTGAAGCATCTTTTATTGGTTCAGTTGGTTCTTCATCTATATTTTTATTGTCATCTTGACTATGAGTAATATTTTCATTATCTCTATTTACTTCTTCGGTATCATCGATTATTTCATTTGAAGAATAATAAAATTCACATGCAGTTTCTTTATCTGAATTAATTTCAATATAATTTGCATTTCCCCTTAAAGCTCTTATTCTAAAATAATAAGGTGCATAATTACTTTTTTCAAATTCTTTTGCTGAAATACTTATTCTTATTTTTTTCCCTTTTTCCATTGGTATTTTTTGTTCTCTACAATCGGTACCTTGTGTATATTTAACTATTTGAATTTCGGGACCTTCAGGAATTATACAAGAATCATCAGTTAAAAATTTTTCTTCAAAGGATAAATGTAAAGTTGCTTTAGATGATTTGAATTCAATATCTATTTCATCATACGAATCAGAGAATTCTAAAATATAAGTTTCAAAAATATTTTTTTGATGAAGTGAACCTGAAATGAATTCATTTAATGGGATATTAATTGCTGAATTTTCTAAAGTAGATATATTTTTATCTTTTATTTTATTTCTAAATAAAATACTATATTCAGAAGTAAATAATGATTCATATCCTCCAAATTGAAATTTATTAAAAACTCCAATTATAATAAAACAATAATTTTCACAATTTGAAGTAAGACTAGAATTAAAAATAATTTTTTGATTAGCATAATCATATTCTAATCTTTTGTCATAATTATTTTCTGTTGGCAATTCAACTTTATTGTTCCAAGCATTAATTGATTTAATATGGTCATCTTTATTGATAATTTTAGCATACATAACTCCTGCACCTCTATTAAAATCAAGTAATATTTCTCCTTCTTCCTTTTTTCCAACTTCAACATAATAGTAATTTTCTTTGTTATCATTCATTCCATCTCTACTTAAAACTCCTTTTTTAAGAATTTTAGGAATTTTCCTTCCTGTAGATAAACTTACTTCAATTGGTATAGTATCATTAATATGTATCTTTCTCTCATTATTATCCTTAGGCCCTTCTGAATGTTCAATTTTATCATCATCATAATTTTCTATAGGTTCTTGTGAATGATCAATTTTATCATCATCATAATTTTCCTTTGGTTCTTCTACTTGCTCAATTATATCATCTTCATTAACTATTATTTGTTTATCGATTTCATCAGAGTCCCCACCTATGACAACTTCACCCTCATCATCATCATTTAAAAATATTAATTCTAGTTTTAATGTTATTTGACAACCTTCAGATTCTGAACAATAAGAAAGATATTTTTCTTCGATATTTAATAATGTGGATCTTGATATAATATATGTTAATATATGTTTATCATTATTTATTATAATTGATGCTTTTATAGGATATTCATTTTCAATATTAATTTTAATTACTATATTTCCTCTTATAAAAGGGAATGGCCAAGTAAATGTAGCATTTGAAATATTATAAGAAAGTGTTCTTGAATATGGAATATCTTCTCTTAATAAAGTTGGAAGTTCTTTTGATGATTCAGAAGCACCTACATAAAAATAACAATTTTCTTTATTTATATTTTCTGGAAGTTTTACTTGATAATATAAATCTAATTGTTTATATGTATCATTTGCTTGTGTAAGAATTTGTTCATATACTTTATTTTGTTTAATTTTAGTATTATTTATTTCAATGTCACAATTTATTGGAATAACATTAACCACATAAGGTGATGTTTTTTGATTATATGAATTATGCCAGAAATGGAATGATCTTTCTTTTATTTTGTCTTTGTTTAAATATTGGAATAATAAACCACTTTCACCAATAAAACTTCTTTCATCTGTTTTTTCAACATCTCTGAAAGAAACAACATAATAAGAATCTACTTTTGCATCAACTGTAAAATTAACATATATATTTTTAATTTTAGTAGGATCAATAATATATTTTTCAGATGAACCAAAGAATAAATGATTATCATATTGAATAGTAGGATTTAAATTCAAATTAGCATCTCCTGTAAAGACATCAAGATTAATTTCAACATAATAATTAGTTCTATCAGGAGAATTATCATTAATAAATTGATATGGTTCTTTTTCACCAGAATGAATAAATTTACCATGATTTTGGTTTTCTTTTAATAAAATAGGATAATCTTGAGAATAATAATTAATTGAAAATGTACATCCTTCAACATGAACACATTTAACAATGTGAATCATTTGTTTAGGAAATCCATAATGTCCTTCATCATTTGAATTAATTGAAGAAACAAAAGCACTAAAACTATATATTAATTTAGTAATATTTTCATAATTTTTAGAATCCATACAATGAGGAAATGAAGTACATTTTACTTGATATGCATTTAATGTACCAAAATTTGATCTAATATAAACATTAGTTTTTGAAGAAGTATATTTAGCATGTCTATAAAATCTTGATTCACCATAATTTAAATTATCTTGATACTTCCATCCTTCATATAAAGGTTCAATAATTGATTTCATTTGATTTGAATCAGTATTTACTACTTGGAAATAAAAAGCTTGTTTTGGAGTATTTATATTTTTTCCATCAACTAAAGTTTCTTTTGTTGAATTAAAGCAAATATGAGTTGTTTCACCGTCTTTATCAAGTGTAAAATCGTGGAAATAATTTGACATATATCCAGCGCTTGAATTGTGTTTACCATTAATAAACATTTTGATTCCATATGTTGTAACAAGTCTAAATTGATATATTTGACCTACTTTTCCTCCATTAATAAAAATACAATCATTATTATACATATCATCTTTTTCACTTTTTAAGAAATATACAGCAGGATCTCCTATATAATAATGGGAATTTCCAATATGTCTACTTGTAAATCTTAAATATTGACCAATTGGACCTTTAAGTTCAATATATATCTTTTTCTCTTTTTCATATTTTTTTGGATGAATTATATATGATAACTCAGTATCTTGAATTAATAAACCTTGAGATGGTGATTCAAAAGATAGGATTTTTTTATCTTTTAAAACACCGATTTTCATGTAATCTTTTTCAAGAGGAATTTGAGGACCTAATAAAGTTAATTGAATAGCTTCATTTTGTGGAAGTGAATCTATTTTAATTGAAAGAATATCATTATCATTTTCCCCAACAAATTCATAATGATCATTTTGAGATAAATGAATATAATCACTAGAATAAAATGTTAAATTTCCATTACATTTATCAGGACAATAAACAGATATATAAATTTCATTAAATTCTCCTTTATAAGTTATTATATTCTGATGATATAATACACTTGATTTTTCATATGAATATATTGTTGGAGGTTTATCAATATCCATATATAAATGTAAAGGAGATGATAAATTATTATTAACATATGTTCTAAATATTGCATATTTTTTCTTTGCAATTATTTTAGCTTTAAATTTAAATAATTTTGGTGTTAAACTAATAATTGATTCATTTTTTCCATATACATCATCTTCAACTGAAATATTTTTTATTTCTGGTACATATTTTGAGGAAAATTTAATGGCTAAAATTAAATCTTCATTATCATCTTTTCCTTCATCTATATTTTCTCTAGGGACATTTTCTGATTCTTTATCTCCATCTATTAGTAAATCTGAGTTTGGATTTGTGTCTGTCCCAGAATTTTTTTTATTTTCTATATCTGAGTTTATTTCTGTATATGCATTTTTTTCTTTTAAATCTTCATTTTCTGAGTTTATTTCTTTGTCTAGATTATTTTCTATTATATCATCAGAGTCTTTTCCTTTTTTAGGCTCAATTTGTAATTGAGTGTTATCTGCAGTGTTAACTAAAGTTAATTGTCCTGATGAAATTTCTTTTTTTTCATTATTCATTGTCAATATTCCTTTACCTTGAAGATGAATAATTGTGATATTTTGAATATATTTATTTATATTAATTATTCTTTTATTATTTGGAGAAATATAAACAAGTTGAATAGAATTTAATGTTGGATTAGTAGAATGAATATAAGTTCTCATTGTTGAAGCCACAGAAATTTTTTTAGCATTTCTTGAATAAATTGAAACTATAATATAATTACTTTTGTCAAAAGTACAATTTTTTGAAGTAATAAATTTATTTTTAGTGGCAATTTCATTTGATTTCTGTTTTGGAATTATATCTTCATAACAAGGATAATTGTCACCACAAGCATGATAAAGCTCAGATTCTACAGTTTTAGCATAAATATTTATATCATGTGTTGTATCAGCATATAAAACAATAGTACTTATTTCATCATATGATAATAATGGAACAAGGAAATAACAATAATGCTCTTCATTAAATTCACATGCAGTTTCTTGATCGGAATTAATATCTATTATATGTGGTCTTCCTTTATATATTGGTCTGACTCTAAAATAATATGGTGAATTATCATTATCTAATTTATCTGTGAATATTGTAAATTTAAAATTTGTTCCTTTTAATTGACCAGGAAGAGGTAAACCTTTACATCTTCCATTTGAATTTAATTTTAATATTTGAACTTCTTTATCTGGCATAATTTCACAACTTGATTCTATTTTATATTTATTATCCCATGAAATTACCATTTTTGCATTTAAAGATTTATATTCTATTTCAATTCCTTCATATGAATCAAAAATGTCTAAATTATAAGAATCATAATATTTATTAGTTGATGTATCTTCTAAAACTCCATTTATAAATTCATTTAATGGAATATTTATTGAAACTTTAGATAAATTTTCTTCCCCTTTTTCAATATATTTCACCATTATATTATATTCAGAAATAAATAAATTTTGGAAAAGTTTCATATCAACAGTACTTTTAACACCAAAAACAACAAAACAACCATCTTTACAATCTTTGGTAATATCAGAATTATATTTAATTTTATTTGTTAATGAATTAAATTTTAACCTTTCATCAAAATCCTTATCAGTTGGTAAAACAACTTTTTTTCTCCAAGAATTATTATCTACAATTTCTTCATTTTTTTTTGTAATCTTTCCATACATAATTCCATTTCCTCTTTTAAAATCAAGTGAAATTTCTCCTTCTTCTTTTTCTTGAACATCAAAATAAAAGTAATTAATAGAATCATCATTAGAAGAAGTCATTCTAAAAATTCCTTTTTCGATAATTTGAGGAGTTTTTCTTTGAGTAGAAAAAATAAATTCAACAGGAATAATATCATCATCATTCAAATTATAATCTTTTATCTTTATATTGAAAATGATTGGGCATCCATTTATTGTATTATTACATACTTCAAGATTTAAAGATTGAATTTCCAAAGTTGAAGATTTAGAAATTGTTTTTGTTGGTTCAGAAAGTGGAGATTCGATATTAATTTCTAAAAATTTTTCATTAAATATATTAAATTTAACATCTATATTTCCCTTAATATAAGAAAATGGCAATATAAAATGTGTATTTTTAGTATTTCTAGTTAATGTTCTTTTATATGGGAAGTTTTCTCTTAATAAATATGGAAGATTTGAAGTTGATTCTGATGCACCTGTATAGAAATAACAATATTTATCTTTTGGTGTATTTCTTTTAAATTTTTTGAAATTTACTTCATATTGTGGATTAATATTATAATAATCACCTTTTTTATCTAAATTACTTATAAAAATATCTTCATATTGACCTAATGAATTTGGAATAAGATTTCTTCTAATTGTTTCATTTAAATATATTACTTCAATTTCACAATTTATTGGAAAGAAATTCACTGTATATGCAATATTATCTATATTTGAAATTGTATGATTAAATGTAAATATTCTAGTAGTGCTAATTCCTTCTTTTATTATTTGGAATAATAAACCTCCTTCCCCAATACTAATAAAATCTCTTTCTGATTTAATAATTCTATATGATACTACATAATATGAATTTTGTTTTGGGACAATAGTAAATTTAATTTGCTTTTCTTTCAAGTCTTTTGTATTATAAATATATTTTTCTGAAGTCCCATAAAAAATATATTCATGATTAATATCTAATAATTTATCGAAAAATTCAATGGTAACGTCTCCAGAATAAATATCTAAATTAATCTCTAATTTATCTTCATTATTTTCATTAGGGGCATTGTAATTGATTTCAATTTGAAAAATATCAAAATCCCCAATTTTTATAAATTTTGCATGATTTTGATATTCTTTTAATTTAATATCATTATTTTTATCAATATATTGAATTCTTATCTCACATTCTTTATCTTCTTCACATCCAACTTCATGAATAAGATGATTTGATCCAGCTAAATTTGTCCTAAAAATGGAAGGAATAGTTGAAATAAAAGAGTTAAAAGCATGAATTAAATTTGTATCATTTGAAATCATACCTTCCATCGTATGTTTTGAAACGCAATAAGGGAAAGAATTACAAATCTTTTGAGAAACTGTGATTCTTCCTTTTTTTGAATAAATATAGACATATGCATTATTGTTATTCCATTTTGCAAATCTATAGTTTTTTTTTTCTACTGGATTGATAAAATCTTTATATTTCCATCCTTCATATAAAGGCTCTATTAATGCCAAATCTCCTTCAAAATCAGTCCTTTCGATAATTTGGAAATAAAATGCTTGTTTTTTAGTCTTTTCTTCTTTTCCATTTATTAAAGTTATTTCTTTTGATTTAAAACAAATATTTTGTTTTATATCACTTCTCTTAAATTTCCCATAAAAATCATTCATATAACCAAGTTCAATAATAGTTTCATTTTGGAATTCAATATCAAGAGCATAAGTTGTATAAAGTTTAAAATGATAAGTTAGAATATGAGGATTATTTTTGCCTATAATTTTAATACATTCTTTTTTAAATATATTATTTGTACTATTTTTAAGAACATAAATAGCAGGCTCTCCAATTTTATACTGACTGTTCCCAATATTTCTAGTCATAAATCTCATAAATTGACCATTTGGACCAGAAATTCTAACAAAAACATATTTTTGTTGATAAACATCTTTATTAGGATTAATAACACATGATAGTTCAGTTCCTTCAATTAATAAACCAACATTAGGTTCTTCAGTTAAAATACCATCTTCAGAATTACTAATTTTCATATATTCTGGTTTAAGTTTAATTTGTGGTCCAAGTAATATAACTTGAAATTCTTCTCCTTTAGGAATTGATTCTCTTTTAAGAGCGATAGTATAATTTTCTCCTCCTATAAATTCAAAATGATCATTTAATCCCATATTTACATAATCACTTGAATAATATGTTAATCTTCCATGACATTTATCAACACAAATAACACTAATATAATATTGTTTTATATTTTTTATTACCATTAAATTTTCCTCATATAAATTACTTATTCTTTCATATTGTCTTTTAGTTGCTATATTTTTTGAATGATATAATATATGCATGGGAGATTTATTATCTTCTTCTGCATATGTTCTAAAAATTGAATATTTCTTTAATGATGTTACTTTGATTTTAAAAAACATTTCACTTTCTTCTCTAAATTCAAATTTATATTCTTTTCCTATTTCATCATTAATAATAATTTCTTGTAAACTTTGTTCAGATAGCCTATAATATTTATATTTTATTGCAACAATAAGATCTTCGTTTTCAGTATTTTTTATTGTTAATTTTTTGTTTATTCCTTTTGATTCAATAATTTCTGGTTCTTTTTTTTGAATATTTTTTTCATTATCTTTATCATCTTCAATTTGATATTTACCTTTTCCAGTAATATGAATTAAAGTAAAATTGAAAACATATCCATCTAAAGAAATATCAATATAATTACCTTTTTTAACATAAATTAATTGAATATTATTAATAGTAGGAATAGTAGATTTAGAAAAAGATTTAAAAGCTGAAACAACTGAAACAAATTTATTAGTATTAGAAGTTACAGTAACCATAATATAATTATTTCTATTCAATTCATTTTTATTCAAAGAAATAAATTTTGTATTTTTTTGTGTTTTTGATGATTTACTTTTTGAATCATCATCTGCAAGAAGATCTTCATAACAATTATATTCAGTACAAGAATCATATGTTTTTGTATCAATCACTCTAGTATAAAAAATAACATCATTGATTCCTTCTGTGTCAGCGTAAAGAATTAAAGAACTAATATTATCATATGAATATAAAGGGACAATAAAGTAACATTTTCCTTTTTCAATTTGACAAGTGGTTTCTTTATCTGAATTTAATTCAATTATATTTGGTCTATTATTATAAATAGGCCTGATTCTAAAGAAAAATGATGTGAAAATACCACTTTCATATTCTTGTTTATTTATTATTATAATAAATTGTTTGTTTTCAAATGAAGGTAATTGTATTCCATGGTATTGTTGACCAGATATTAATCTTATTAATTGAGGATTTTTCTTATTTTCTATTGATACTTCGACATTATAATCAAATCCTTTTCCGTATATTAATCTAAAATCACTACCTTCTGAATTAAATTCAATTTCAATTCCTTTTAATTTATCTACAATCTTAAATTTATATTTTCTTTGATATTCTGGATTACTTAATGTACCAAAAATAAATTCATTCATTGGAATATAAATATACTCATATGGATTCTCCTCTATAAATTTATAAAATGGAGTAATTGAATATTCAAAAGTAAATAAATTTTGATATTCAGAATAATCTTCTTTTGATTTAACTCCAAAAACGATAAAACAATCATTTATACATTTTTTAGTTATATATTTATTATATTTAATTGTTTGAGTATAAGGATCATAAATCAATTCTTTATCATAATCATTTTCAGTAGGTAAAATAACTTTTTTTGCCCAAGCATTTTCATTTTGAATTGAACTATTTTTATTAACAATTTTAGCAAAAATTATTCCACTTCCTCTTTTAAAATCAAGTATAATTTCTCCTTTTTCATTTTTTCCAATATCATAATAATAATAATTAGTTTGGTTATCATTAACTCCAATTGTTTTAAACATATTTTTTTGAAGATGAAAAGGGGTTTTTTTTGGAGATGATAAACTAATTTCAAATTGATTATCAAATAAATATTCACTTTCTAATTCAATATTAAGTAAAATAGGACATCCTGTAATATTTTTACATATATTTAAATAATCTGAAGAAATATCTAATAAAGCAGATCTTGAAATAACATTATTTATACTTTGATCATTATCATTAATATATATTTCAGTTTTTAATGTAATATTATTTTCAAAATTTATTTTAATATCTATATCTCCTTTTATATAAGGAAAAGGCCAAACAAAAGAAGCCTTATTATTTAAAGTTGTTCTTACATAAGGTGTATTTTCTCTTAATAAAGTTGGAATTTCTTTTGAAGATTCAGAATAGCCTATATAAAAAATACAATAATTATCACTTGGTTGATTAAATTTAAATTGATTAAATAAAACATAATATTTAATAATTTGATTATCATATGAATTACTTCCTAAAATTTCAAATTGTCCATTAAAGTTTGGATTAATTTTTCTTATTTCTACTCCAAGATTTTCAAAATAAACTTCAATTTCACAATTAATGGGAATAAAATTAATAATATATTCTTTTGAATTAATGTTTTGAAAATTAAAATATTTTTTAGCATCTTGATTTCCTTCAATAAATTGAAGAAGTAAACCACTTTCACCAATATTAACTTCATCAATTTCAATATCAATATGTCTGTAAGAAATAACATAATATGTATTTTTTCTAGCAATAACTGAAAAAAATATAGTTTGACCAGCTAAAGAAGTTTCATTAAATATATATTTTTCAGTAGAGCCATAAAATAAATATTTTGCTTTTTCTTTAATTTCTTTATTAAATTGAAGTACAGCATCACCTGAAAATATTTCTAAATTAATTTCAATTTTATTTCCTAATTTTTTTGCATAGGGACTTATTTTATACTCTTCTTTACCTCCATATTCAATGAATTTACCATAATTTTCATTTTCTTTTAATCTTACTATTTCAAATTGATCAATATATTCTATTGAAATCAAACATCCTTTATCACTTTTACATTCAACAAGATGAACAATTTCTGAAGAATCACCAATATTTTTATCTTGTTCAGGATTAATTGATGAAACAAATAAATTAAAAGAATATATTAATTTTGAGGTATTTTTATATTTTGAATATTCCCAACAATAAGGAAAAGTTAAACATTTTTATTCATAAACATTTATTATCCCTTTATTTAACGTTATTATAACATTTGTTTTATTATTAGAATATTTATCAAGACTATAAAATCTTGATTATCCTTTTTCTAATTAGTCTATA
>JAEEGK010002059.1_pt1 | contig 50302 bp, 43 predicted proteins | sample 8958771 | NCBI WGS metagenome assembly JAEEGK01 (sample SAMN16246547, study PRJNA631951) | gut metagenome | biome: gut microbiome; feature: rumen; material: SC-attached | host: Bos | place: Iran: Karaj | collected 2018-10 | reverse complement strand
ACCCACACCATCACACTCGCCCGTCCCGAAGTATTCGGTTACTACGGTCTGCTCAGCGGCGGTACCTACACACCGGAAGAGCTTGCCGGCATCAAGGACATCAAGGGTATCTTCCTGGGTTGCGGCAGCAAAGAGGGTCCTGACAACATCAGAAACGCAGCTGCAGCTCTCCAGGCTGCCGGCTACAATGCCAAGGGTTACGTTTCAGAAGGCACTGCCCACGAGTTCCAGACTTGGAGAAGGTGTCTGTACGAGATGGCTCCTATGCTCTTCAAATAACAGAAGGTCTCAATAAAAAAAGAACTCTGCAATCGCTTGCAGAGTTCTTTTTTTGTGTATAGAACTGCGCTACCTTCCGCGGGCTACGGTAATTACACCGGCTGAATAAGGAGCGATGTCGAGAGCGCCTTCAGAAGCAGAAACTTTGAAAGTCTTCTGTTTGAGGGCTACGGCATCTTTCTTTTCCAGCGTGTTGCCGACCATAAGGTCGCCCGGAGCGAAGTAGTCATAGACCGCATCCACTGCAGCGTCGAACTTGCCCTTGAAGGAAAGCTTGTACGGCTTGTCGGTAGGATTGACGACCTTGATGATGACATCGTGGCCGTTCTCTGACATCGTGGTTACGACATTCAGGTCTGCAGTATCTCCTTCGAATGAGAGCAGGCGGGTCGAGAAGTGGTCGTGCCACAGCTTGGTCACCTGGTAGTTCGGAGCCACGTAGAGGTCCTTGTAGTTGAAGTTGATGAAGGCATTGTTCCAGTCCGGAGCGTCCGTGCGACGGATGAACAGGGCTGCAGCGCCCATCGCTACGACGTCACGAGCCTCGCACACATTCAGGAAGCCGCCGGCGAAGAGGCCTGTGCGCCAATCCTGGCTGTTAAGGTTCCACTCGGAGATAAACAGCTTGACATTCGGATTCGGACTCTTGGCTATCATATCGGCATAGCGGTCATACTGGCGGGCCAGATTCTGGGGGCCGGTGGCGTAGCCGTTCTGCTGCTCGTAATGGTGCAGGCTCAGGTAGTCGAAGAAGTTGGCGGAACGCTCGAGGAACTGCTCGTCTTCCTGGAAGCCGCCGCAGGCGATTATCTTGATGGTAGGGTCAATCTCGCGCATAGCTGCCGAGAACTTGCGTACGGCAGCTTCATATTTCTCAATTCCCATCTCCCACATCTCGTTGTCGATCTCCCAGTACTTCACGTTGTAGGGCTCAGGATGTCCGTTGGCAGCACGTTTGGCTCCCCAGGCGTCAGTAGCCGGGGCATTGCAGTAGCGCAGCCAGTTGAGGGCGTTCTGGAAGATGCCCTCAAGTTCTTCCTCAGGACGGTCGAAACCGACAGTCACTACAATCACCGGCTCAGTGCCAATCTCGCGGCAGAAGCGGATGAATTCGTCAGTACCGAAATTGTTCTGGTCGTAATCCATCCACATCCAGTGGGCCCAGCGTTGCCTCTGGGTCTGCGGGCCGATGCCCCAGCGCCAGTCGTACTGGGCTACATAGCCGCCGCCCGGCCAGCGGAGACAGGTCGGGCCGAGTTCGTCCACCGCCTTGAAGATATCGGGCCTGAAACCGCCCAGATCCTTTCCGGTCTTGGTGGTCATACTGGCCTCGTCGACCTGCACGGTGCCGTTCTCAACGCAGATTGCGAAATCAGCATCTCCGTCGAAAGTGCCGCCGAGTTCGAATTCATATTTCTTCCACTTCGGTCCGGGTTTGCCGAGTACCATCGTAGACACAGCCTTGTCGCCCTGGCGCAACTGCACCGAAAGGATACCATCACCTTTAGCGTGGATATATCCCAGATATCTTTCTCCTTTGATGATGTTCTGAGGTCCCTGAGAGATACCGGCACTGGTCGAAGTCGTAATCTTTTGGGAGAAATCCATATTTACAGCGTCTCCCTTAACCAGTTCGAACTCACCCTGGCCGAACGAATTCCACTGCGGAGCGACTGCAGGAACCTGGACATCCTTGGGAGTTCCCTCGAAGAAGACTGTCTTGCCATTGGCAGAAGTCACTTTGATATTGCGGAACAGAGCCTCGGTATAGTTCACCCAGAAGGTAATGTCGTTGCTGCCTTTACGGTCGAGCTTCGATGCAGAAACCACTTTCTTTCCGTCCCAGTATGCACTGACGTTGCCGCCCTTGCAGCTGATGCGGAGCTTGTGCCAGTCACGGTTCTCATTGATCTGGGCTGCAGTCGCTGTCTTGGACACGATGGGCTGTAGAGTCCTGACCGTACGCTTCATCCCGCGCACCTCTGTCTCGCTCTCCACCATCTTGCTGATGCTGAAGTCGGGGACGACGGTCTGCCTCTGGGCTGCCGCCCTTGCCTGGTTCATCGCCGCATTCTGGATCTGAGACTCGGTCTGGGCAAGATTGAGTGCCCTCACCTCGTACTTCGGATCGTGGATGCGGAAGAAATAGGGTTCTCCGCCGTTCTGGTCCTTGAACGCCACGCGGATGTCCAGCAGACCGCCGCTCCAGGCCCTTCTTGCAAGCCTGTATGAGCGCCAGTTTACATCCATAGTTATATCATAGTCATCGGTGCCGACGCCAGTGATATGGATTGGCTGCTCATACCTGGTGGGTGAATGCAGGACTGCATCGTCGTCCATGAACCAGCCGTCGAAATAGCCGTCACGAGGCGGAATGCCGGGGTAATGCTCGTTCTCGAAAGAGCGTTCATAGAGAAGTTCCTGCCATACACCGTTGTTTGCAGAAAAATAGATGTGCTCGAAAAGCTGGCCGTAGAGCATAGGGTCTACATAACCTGAAGGCTTGTCGGTCTTCACGTTTATCTCGACTCTGTCCTGGGCAAAACCGCTCACTGCGATGCAGAGAGCAGCAAGAATGATAATGATTTTCTTGTTCATGATATGGTACTATTTCATCTGCCACCAATCCCATTCGAAGAGGTCGTGGCCTTTTTGTCCTTTGAATACGAAGAAAATGTCATGTACGCCTGCCGTTCCCTTGAGGTTGCAGGAAATGGTTTTCCAAGCCTTTCCGGGAGTAATCTGGAGAGTCCCCTCGAGCGGTCCGCCCGCGCTGTCGAGATGGATTTCGATGGTAGCCGGAGTGTCGTAGCAGAATACCGTTGCGCTGAACTGCTTGCGGCCGCGGCCGAAGTCAGCGCCCTTGATCTGGAGATATTCGCCGTCGTCGATGTGGTCGACCACGATGCCGCGGCCGGCGACCTTGCTGGTCTTGAGGCCGTAACCCCAGGCCATGGTCTCAGCCTCCACGCGGCTGCCGAGCTTGAAGGACTCGATCTGCTCCAGCGTTGCATCGAAGAAATAAGGCACTTCCTCGATAGTCCCGTCGGGATTGTAATGCATTTCCGCAGCCGATACCGAGCGTCTCTCGTGATGGACGTATGTGTCAAGATGCATCAGGTCATAGTTCAGTCCGAATACATATGACTTGCCTTTGTAGTCGATGATGCCAGGGTGATTGCCGCGTGTGCGCTGGGTGTGGTCCATAATATGTCCCTTGTAGGTCCAGGGACCTTCGGGACTGCTGCTCATCGCATAGCCGATGCCCTCAGGGCAGCAGGTAGACGCGAATGCGAGATAATAATGGCCGTTGCGCTTGTATATCCACGGGCCTTCCTGGTAGTCCTGGATCTTGTAATCCAGTTTGTGGATAGGGCCGGCGAGGGAAATCATGTCTTCGTTGAGCTTTGCCCAGTAGACGTTGGGGTTACCCCAGTACATATATGCCTGTCCGTCGTCATCGATCAGGACTGTGGGGTCGATGTCCTCCCAGTGCTCTTTCTGCCATACCAGCGGCTCTCCGAGCGGATCGCGGAACGGACCGTAAGGAGAATCTGCCACAAGCACTCCGATGCCGTGACCGTGCAGAGGGCAGTACATATAGAACTTGCCGTTGCGCTCGACAACCTGGAGGGCCCAGCCACCGTTGTCGCGCGAGCGCCACTTGAAATCTTTGGTTGATGCCACCGAGCCGTGGTCGGTCCAGTTCACCATATCCTCTGATGTATAGAGCAGCCAGTCGTACATCTCGAAGTTGGCACCCCAGTCCTCATCGTGGGTAGTATAGAGGAATACCTTGCCGTCATACACCAGCGGAGCGGGGTCTGCAGTATACTTGGTCTGGATTATAGGCCTGTTAACCTTGGAATTGAACTTCCACCAGTCGAGGTCGAAAAGGTCGGCATCTCCGCCGCGGAAGAGGATGTAGACGTCGTGGACTCCTGTCACCCTGCGCCTTACGTCAGCATTGAAAACAGCATTCTCGCCGCCGACATTCAACCTTGCTATAGGCTGGTCACCGATGTTGTCAAGGTAGAATTCCACCTGACCGCGGTTCTTGAAATTAGCCACTTCTATAGTCGCCTGTTTGGGACCATCGTTTCCGAAATCTACGTTGCGCACCATAATCCAGTCGCCGTTGTGGATGGATGTCACATAATGTGTACGGCCTGCCCTGCGGTCGGTCTTCACACCGTGAGATCCAGCCATTGTCTCAGCCTCCACCCTCTTGTAGGGGTCAAGCGTAGCTACCGGAGCCGGGCCTTCCTTGGTGAAGGGGATGAATGGTATGCTGCCGTCAGGATTGAACTTGAACTGTTCCACGCAGGCTGAACGGTGGAATCCGCCACCGTTCGGAAGGGTTCCTGCGTGATAGAACATATAGTCGTTGCCTTTGAAAGTAATGTTTCCGCCGTGGATGGTGAAACTGTTGATGGATTCATCCATTATGCGGCCACGGTAGGTCCAGGGGCCGTCGATGGTCGGAGCGGTGGAATAGGCCATATGCTCGGGGACACCGCCTGCCGGGTATGACATATAATAGATTCCGTTGCGCTTGTTCACCCACGGGCCTTCTTCGTAGCCGACCATCATCACTTCCTTGCGGATGCTCCAGTCCATCTTCATCGATTCCGGACCGAAGCAGGCCGGATCGTGGAATCCGGGAACTTCCTTCCACCCGTCGGCGAACGAGATCATATCATCATTGAGACGGCCGTACCAGCAGCCTTTGTTTCCCCAGAACAGATATGCCTTGCCGTCATCGTCGATGAAGATGGTCGGGTCGATGAATGACCATCCTGTGGCGAGAGGGCCCCCGATGGCGTCTTTCCACGGCCCCTGAGGGTCATCGGCCACAGCCACCGCAAGAGCATTAGCGCGGGTGCCGTCTTCAATCACGCAAACGTACCAGTACCATTTGCCGTTGCGTTCAACAATCTGCGATGCCCAGGCATTGTCGCCTTTCTCGCACCACGCGAAGGTATTCGTTGAAATGGGGGTGCCGAGATAGGTCCAGTTGACCATATCTTCGGTAGAAAACAACTGCCAGTCGTTCATCTTGAAATAGGTGGCGTCGTCCTCGTCGTGTCCGGTTGCCATATACACCTTGTCGCCATACACGAATGGAGCCGGATCGGGCGTGTAGGATGTGCTGACCAGAGGTCGCTGGCCATAGCCTGGAATTGCGCAAAGTACTGCAAGGGAGGCAGTCAATGCACAGAAAAGAAGAGGTTTTCTCATAGTATGTTTAGTTTATCGTTCAAATACGAAAATATTGAAGCTCATAGGGTCTACGGTAGCTGTTATGGCCTTTCCTTCGCCGATGAAGATTCTCTGACGCGGAACGATGGCCTCCGGGGCATCGAGGGTATTGTCAGCGTCTGGATCGGGAGAAGTATAGACTATTCTTTTGACTGCCTTCACCACGTCAGCTTTCTTCAGGCCGTTGAAACTGAATTCTATCGTATTCGGGGATGATGATGTATTAGCAACCTTGACATAGATAAGGTTGCCGTCCTGCACAGCACTGGCGAACAGTCCCTGCTGGCCGTCTGCTCCAGTTATGGGTTTGCCGTCCCAAGTCAGACCGAGAACGTTCTGACCTTTATACTGAGAATAGAGTTGCTGGACATACCAGCTGCACGAGCGAACGGATCGAAGGTTGTCATACCATATCAAGTCAGGACGCCACTGCCATCCGCGTACGTGGGCGAACAGCGGAGCGTAAGTTGCCATATGCACCACATCGGCATTGCGCTCCAGGCCGGTCATGAAAGCAGCCTCAAGAAGGGATGCGTTGAAATGGTTCCACTTCTTTCCGTCGCCGTGGCAGGCATACTCACCCGCAAACACCTTGGGGCCCTTGCGGTCATAGCTGTCATAGCGTGCTCCCTGCGACAGGAACCACTTTTCGGGACGGTAGAAATGCTCGTCGACAAGATCCACGCCCAGTTTTTTCATCTCAGGCCAGAGATAGTCGAACTGGTCTCCTTCGGAATTTGGACCTGAAGTGCCGATAATCTTGATCTGAGGATAAGCCTTGCGCAGTGCATCGACGAATGGTTTCAGGTGGGCAGGATACTCTTCTCCCCACTGTTCGTTGCCTACAGCAAGCATCTTGAGGTTGAACGGCTCTGGATGCCCCATTTCAGCCCTCACTCTGCCCCAGGTGGTATTCACACCGCCGTTGGCAAATTCGATGAGGTCCAGGGCATCCTGTATGTATGGTTGCAACTCGTCCACAGGGACGTGGGCCGAGGGGTCGTCGTTCTGGAACTGACAGGCAAGGCCGCAGCTCACCACAGGAAGCGGCTCGCAACCGAAATCTTCGCAGAGCTGGAAGAACTCATAGAAGCCGAAGCCGTAGCTTGTGAAATAGTCGGGGAACAGCTTGTATCCGAAAGTATAGTGCCAGCGGTTTTCGTTCACCGGACGGTTTTCGACAGGGCCGACGCTGTTCTTCCAGTTGTAGCGCGTTTCAAGGTCCGTACCCTCCACTATGCAGCCTCCGGGGAAACGGAAGACTCCCGGGTGAAGGTCATAGAGAGCCTGGGCCAGATCCTTGCGGAGGCCTCCTTCCCGGCCTGTCCAGGTGTCTTTGGGAAAGAGAGACACATGCTCTATGGCTACGGACACGTTGCCCACAAGTTCCACTCTCAGATGTGCGTCTTCTATCGTAACCGGAGCGGTCAGTTCAAGTTTGTACTTGGTCCATTCCTTAGAGTTTACTGATATCTCCCCCTGTGCGAGTATCTGGGTTTCGGTCATCGAATCGTTGTCGACAAGTTCGACGCGCAACTTTCCGCCGTCACTCCTGGCCCATACTGAGAAAACATATCCTTCACCTTTCTTCAGTCCCATACCGAAGAAACCCTCGTTCTCAACGCCGGTGAATTTGTCACGGTGACCGGACCAGTTCAATCTGAGATAGTGGGGATTGCGCTCAAACGGGCCGTCATCCATTACCTGAAGTTTTCCGTATGCAGTCCATCCAGTGAGAGCGTAGGGAAAATCAAAAGAGCGGTTTTTCACCATATCGCCATACAGGCCGCCGTCAGCCGCATAGTTTATGTCTTCGAAGAAGATACCGTACATCGTCGGTTGCACCGGGGCTCCGGCCTTCTTCAGATTAACGTCCATACGGACGGTCTGTCCCGTAACAGATACTGACACCAGCAAAGCGGCAGCAGTCAGTATAGTTTTCTTTAACATATACATAGGGAAATATCTTACATTTTGACAGTATAGGAGCCTGCTTCGTAGTCTTTTGACTGCGTCTCACCGGGAAGAGTCACCGTAGCCCTGGCTCCTTTGGGAACGGTGAAGTTCCATACCCACTGGTCACCTTCATACTTCCAGGAACTCTTGATGACACCTGCAGCCGACTTGTACTCAGCGTTGAGAGAACCAAGCCTCTTGTCCGGCACCGGTTTCATAATGATGTGCCTGAAGCCCGGCTCTGCAGTGTCGGTCGCAATACCGGCGGCCGTCTTCCATATCCAGGCGCATACGGCACCGTAGGCATAGTGGTTGAAACTGTTCATGCCCCTGGGGCCCATTCCTTTATCGAGAGTATAGCTGTTCCAGCGCTCCCAAATCGTGGTGGCTCCGTTGTCGATGGAGTATATCCAGCTTGGATTCTTTCGCTGCAGAAGCAGTTCGTATGCTATGTCGACCATTTCGTTTTCAGTAAGCACGTCCATAAGGATGGATGTGCCGAGAAATCCGGTCTGGAGGCAGTTGCCGTGATCTGCGAAGTTCTGACGCAGACGGTTCTTTACCGCCTCTTTAGCCTCGCCCTCGAAAAGTTTGTTCTTCAAGGCGAAGAGGGCCGGAGTCTGCATCGTGTTCAGAATCTCCGTCTTGAATGTTCCGTCAGCGTTCACGAAATTCTCAAGGATATAAGCCTTGGCTTCCTGTTCCATCGCAGCATACTTCGCTGCATCACGGCCTGTGGCCGCCGCCATATCGCGCATCATTCCGGCATCGATGGCCCAGTATGAAGCACAGAGGTAGTTCCAGTAATCTATCGCTTCGGGAAGCGGGGCTCTCCTGCCGAACACGTCACGGCCAAAGGCCAGGCCTTCGCAGCTTTCCAGCGGCTCGTAGCTCAGCCAGTCAGCCCACTGATAGTTGCCATTCTCGGCGGCAAGGGCGTTATGGTCATATTTGGTCTCGGCGACGTGAGCCATGAATTTCTCCATTGAATCCCAGCTCTCATCAACGATGGATTCGTCATCAAATTGTCTCCAGATGGTCCAGGGAACGATGATTCCGGCATCCGCCCAGCCCACGCGCATCATCTCCCCGCCATATTGCGCCAAAGGAGCGACGCCGGGGTATCCGCCAAGCGGACTCTGGCTGTCGCGCATATCGCGCAGCCATTTATGGAAAAATGCATCAGTATTGGCGAAGAAAGCTCCTGCCTCGGTGAACACCTGGGTGTCGGCAGTCCAGCCAAGACGCTCGTTGCGCTGCGGGCAGTCCGTCGGAACTGACAGGTAGTTGGAGAGCTGGCCCCACCTTGAGTTGGAGATTATCTTGTTCACCAGTTCGTTGCCGGTGGTGATAGTGCCTGTCTCAAGATTTCCAGCAATCGAAGTCACGGGTATCGAGGTTATGCTGTCGAAGATGACATCTGCATCGGCAGTCAGGGTTATCAGCCTGTAGCCGAAGAAAGTGCACTGGGGATAATATGAAACCGGTTTGTCCGATTTTGCAAAAGTATATTCAAGTATCATTCCTGTCGAAGGAATGCGCAGGTTCAGACGGTGTGTGCTGCCCTCCGGGCCGTCCATTCCGCGGTTCTTTGCTCCGTTGCCGTCGTTGAGCAGCTCAGAAGGAAGGCAAGTAAGTTTCGTGCCTTCTGATGCATTGAACACGAATGCCGGGACTCCCGCACAGTTCTGACCGAAATCGACCACCAGATTATCTCCGGCGTGAAGCACTATCTGCTCACCCGCCTTGTATTCCCGGTCGATCACAACTTTGCCATATGCATCCTCACTTGCGCCCTCTACTGTCTTCCATACATATGTACGTACGGGAGAAAGTGTAAGGTCTTTTCGCAAGTATATCTCCGCACCGTCAGAAGGATAGATCATTCCCAGGAATTCGTTGTTTACTTCCGGAGTGGAGAGCAGATCAGCAGTCTCGTATCCGGGGAGTATACGCGCGTCATATTCTTCACCGTCGAAGATGGCGGCGTGCTTCACGGGACCTGCTATTCCGGCCAGCCAGTTTTCAGTGTCCGTACCATAGAGGACCTTACTGCCATCGGCGTAGGTAAGTTCGAGCACTCCGCGGAAAGCACACTTGGTGCCGATCATACGGTCGTTACCGCTGGGAGTAACGATCTTGTCCGCCCACCAGCCTGGAGTAACCTGCGCTGAAAAGACATTGACAGAGCCGGGCTTGCGGAGGATGGCGCCGGTCACATCATACGTGAAGGACAATTTGGTCTTTGCATAATGGGTGAAACCCGGTTTGAGAAATTCATCACCAATCTGCACTCCGTTGATGAAGATGGAATATACGCCGAGGCCCGTAGTCATCCATTTGGCCGACACGACCTTTGCTTCGTTCGTCACGAACGAAACGAACCAGCTGGCACCGTCAGCCGCACGTGAGCCGTCCACCACCCTGCCGGTGAAAACAGGTGCATCCGCAGCAGAAATCCACGACGACACCTCCCATGCGGAATTGTCCAGGGCGTCGGTCCTCACTCCGTTGGCAGGTTTCTTTTCCGTACAAGCCATGACAGCCGCCAGGACAGCCGGCAGCGCAAGATATCTAAAAAGTTTCTTCATATATTATTCAGGTATATTATTATAAAAGTACATCAAATGCAGGGAATAAACAACTACATCAGTTCCGCGATAGCTTCATAATAGCTCTTGCTGATCGGGACGGGATTGATGTCGGGGATGTTGAACTCGGCAACTACGAATCCGTATTTGTCCTTGCGCAGCACCTTCACGTGCGCGGGATTCACGAAGAACGACCTGTGGCAGCGGACAATGCCGTGTTCTGCAACAACCTCCTCGATGCTCTTCATCGAGTTGCGCAGCGCAAACTGTTTTACACGCCCGGCTTCGAGATAGTAGACGTCAACGTAATTCGTCCTGGCATTGAGATAGAGGATTTCCGCAGAGTCAATAATCAGCTTGAGTCTGCCGTGTTCGTCAGTGAACTTGATGGGAGAAGTCTCGCCGGCCGGCGCTGACTTCAGATGCTCGATGTAATCCTTGTTTTCCTCGTTTATGAGCCACAGTATGTTGAATGTATATGGGAAAACCAGCGCAAGAAAGAGCAGCTTGAGACAATATGGCACCGCTTCAATATAATCCATCGTGCTTCGGTGAAAGAGCCAGGTGTAGAGGGCCGCAAAGAGAGCAGAGATGAAAATTTCAGCGATGCAGACGAGGGCATATTGCCACCAAAGCATGCGCTTATCCACACTGAATGCATAGAAAAGGGTATGCGTCATAGTGAACGAAAGAAAAAGGATGCAAGCGAGCATAAGGAAGTGGAATGCATAGCGCAATCCTCCGCAGCCGTCATAAAGCTCAGCCACCCCGAAAGGCTTGTAGATGAACAGAAATGCCACAAAGAAGCCGGCAAGGAAAAGTCCGAACAGAAAATGCTGCATATAGCCCCTCCGGGCCTTTACATAACCATCCATTTTGCGTGGTATGAAATTAATTTTATTCGATTTTCATCCCAAAAATAGCCATATTTTTCCGCCAAAACAAATTATTACACCAACAGATATACATTATTTCACAACACCATTGCCGGATATGTACAGGCGGTAACTTTGCAGCGTAAAAACACATTAGCACTATGGTTGAAATACTGCATTATCTGAACCGTTTTCAGAAAGTGACGCTCGACAAATGGGAGCGCCAGGCAATGAGCGATTTCGAAGGACGCGACTACACTTATGCTGATGTTGCTTCGCAAATCGTGACTATGAATCTCGCATTCGAGGCCGCGGGTCTCGAAAAAGGCGACAAGATTGCTATATGCGGAAAGAATTCCGCACACTGGGGCATGGCCTTCCTGTCCACAGCCGTATATGACGCTGTAGCAGTTCCCATCCTCTATGACTTTACTCCAGATGCCATATTGGATCTGTGCAACCACTCTGACAGCTCCTTGCTATTTACAGATGTCCGGACATTCACCAAACTGGACCTCGCAAGAGCCAGCCAGCTCAAAGCAATTGTCAACATAGACGACTTCACCTGTCTGTGGGCACGCAAGGACAGCATACGCAAGGCTATCAACAGCGCCGGCACGCTTTTCGGGCAGAAATACCCCGACGGTCTCCACAAGGAAGACGTTCATTTCGGAAAGGATTTCCTCGACAGCATCGAAGTCATAAACTACACTTCCGGCACGACCGGCTCGCCGAAGGGCATTATGCTCACCGGCAGGAACCTGAGCACCAACATCCAGTTCGCCATTGAGACCATCAAGGTCACCTACGATGACAACTCAATATCCATGTTGCCGCTCGCCCATATGTACGGAATGACTTTCGAGTATCTCTATACACTTTGCGGTGGCAGCCACATCTATTTCGTCAGCCGCACGCCCAGTCCCAGCATGCTGATGGCAGTGTTCTCACAAGTGAGACCGTACATCTTGATCACCGTTCCCTTGGTTATGGAAAAAATCATCAAGGGCAAGGTAATACCTACTCTTGAGAAGCCGGCGGTGAAAGTGATCACCAAGATTCCGCTCATCAACAAGTTGTTCTACAAGATGGTTGGACGCAAAGTACTTGCAGCACTTGGAGGAAAGGTACGCGAGATCCCTATCGGTGGTGCGCCGCTCAACCGCCAGGTGGAGGAGACTATGCGCAAGATCGGTCTGCCCTATGCAGTAGGCTACGGAATGACGGAATGTGCGCCACTGGTAGCATATGTACCTTACAATATGGCAGCTCTCGGCTCCTGCGGACGGGCAATGGCAAAATATGGGGAAGTCCGCATCGATTCTTATGTGCCGGACAAAGTGCCCGGAGAAATCCAGGTACGGGGAACCAATGTGATGGCCGGATACTACAAGAATCCGGAGGCTAACGCAGCCGCGTTCACCAAAGACGGATGGCTCCGCACGGGCGACCTCGGAGTGATGGACAAGGACGGCAACATATTCATCAAGGGACGCAGCAAGTGTATGATACTCTCCTCCAACGGACAGAACATCTATCCTGAAGAAATAGAGCACCTTGTGAACAACCTACCCTGCATCAACGAGTCGGTGGTAGTAGGACGCAACCATATACTCGCAGCCATCGTTTCACTCAACCAGGATGCGGTCAATGGGCTTCCCGAAGGCCAGACCATCGACACGGTAATGAAACGCAATCTGGAAACAATCAACAAGGCTCTTCCGGCATACAGTCAGATATCCAAGTTCGAGATTCTCGAAGGAGGGTTCGTCCACACGCCGAAGCAGTCCATAAAACGCACGCTTTACAACTAAAACCTCAAACCGACGTGCAACTCCCTTACCCGGATTCCGGGAAGGGAGTTTTTTTTAGAAGCGAAGACTCATCTGCATACCGCTGACCTTGAGTGTCACATCCTGGGCCATAACGGACAAGCCCAGGAACAGAAGAGACAGGATGGCGAAGAATCTCTTCATTTTTCAATGCTGATAAGGTAAAGTTACTTTATTTTTGCAAACAAAACAGAAGGGTATGAGCCTGAAGACCAAATTTTGGGGAAACACCCGCAAGCCAAAGGGGCTGTTCGGCATCTATATGGTCAACCGTATGAACCGCGGACGCCACGCAATCCTGTCCGACTGGGCGTTTAAAGACTTTGATTTCGACAAAGTGTCCTCAGCCCTTGACATCGGCTGCGGCGGCGGGGCCAACATCGCCCGCCTGCTTGAGCGCTGCGAGAGGGTTTGCGGCGTCGACTATTCTCCGGTGTCCGTGGCAAAATCCGCAATGCTGAACTCCAAGGCAATCCGTGAAAAGCGCTGCGAGGTGGTCGAGGGCAATGCCGCCGCCCTGCCTTTCGAAGACGAGAGTTTCGACCTGGTAACCGCCTTCGAAACGATCTATTTCTGGCCGGACATTACAGACTGCTACCGGCAGGTCCGCAGAGTTCTCAAAAACGGCGGACGGTTTATGATAGTCAATGAATCGGACGGGACAGACCCCTGGTACAATTCCTGGGAAGATGTGATTGGGAATATGCACACATACACTGTCGAGGAAATCGAAACAGATCTCAAGGCTGCCGGATTCACCTCCATATCCGTCACCCGCAACGACGGAAGATTCATTAAAGTAATTGCCGTGAAATAGGCGATTCTCTTATATTCCCAAATAATATTGCTATATTAGCATTACATTTTTTACCTATTATGCTATATCTCAATTGCGATTATAACTGCGGGGCACATCCGGCCATAATGAAACGTCTCGAGGAGACAAATTTCGAATATACCGGCACATACGGCATTGACAAATACACTGAAAGCGCAAAGCAGCGCATCCGCGAAGCCTGCGGAGATCCCGATGCGGACATTTTCTTCCTGATCGGCGGAACCCAGACGAACGCAACCGTCATCGATGCACTGCTCAAGCCCTGGCAAGGAGCAGTATCTGCGCCTAGCGGCCACATCAACGTGCACGAAGCTGGTGCAATTGAGTTCACCGGGCATAAAGTCATCGCACTGCCGAATCACGACGACGGAAAGATAAGGCCCCACGAGCTGGAGGAGGTATTCCGCGCATACAGGGCCGACGAGAGTCGCGACCATATAGTGGAGCCTGAACTGGTTTACCTCTCCTTCCCCACCGAACTTGGCACGATGTACAGCGCCCAGGAACTCACAGCCATCCATAATGTCACAAAAAAATACAACGGCAGGCTCTACATCGACGGAGCCAGGCTTGGCTATGCACTCGGAGCCGAAGGCAATGACGTGACGCTGGAATACCTGGCCGAGCACTGCGAAGCCTTCTATATTGGAGGCACTAAGGTAGGAGCCCTCTTCGGAGAAGCAATAGTATTCCCGCACCACGGAGCTCCGGAACACTTCTTCACCTTCATCAAGCAGCACGGAGCGCTCCTGGCCAAAGGCCGCATCACAGGTCTGCAGTTCGACACTCTCTTCACCGACGGCCTTTACGAGGAAATAGGCCGTCAGGCAGATATCCTGGCCAAGCAGATTCCCGAACTTTTCGTCAAATACGACAAAGGGCTGCTTGCGGTGAACTCACGCACCAACCAGCAGTTCATAATCATCCGGAACAGCTTGATCCCCCGCCTGAGCGAACACGTCAAATTTGAAAAGTGGGGTGCCGTCGACGCTGAGCACACGATGTGCCGTTTCGTAACCGGATGGTCTACTACACAAGAGGACATCGACGAACTCGAGAAGATTCTGGCCACCATTGCCGATTGATGAAACCGTCGCTTCGATTCCTGACCGTCAGCCTTGCGCTGCTGATATGTTCCATTTCACTGTCAGCGCAATGGAAGGGGTCTGCGGAGTTGAGTCTGGGTGCAGGCGGCATGGCCAAGGTCGACCCCGAAGAAGAAGGGCTGGGACACTACTATGTCTCTGGCGCCTTTTCACTCGGGCACACTGCACGGAAATTCCAGTGGAACACCAGCCTCAACTGCGTTTTCGAAACCAAGGAGACAGAAGTAGACAGGATAAGCATCACAGGTCTGAAAACTGAAAAGCCCAACTTCAAGGCAGTGGTCAAATTCTCCGAGCAGAAACCCCTGAACGTCAGATGGCGGTCGGAAGCCAGTTTCACTCCAGCGACGGCTCAGAGATATTCCACCTGGGTCCAATATCGATACAGAAGCAACCCCAGCAAAAACCAGAACGTGGACATCGGCGGCGACTTAGATTTGGAGATCGATGATATCGATTTATCTATGTTCAAAGTAAACATCGAGGATCAGAAGCTGACCGAACACGTGATTGAAGCCGGTGCAAGGAGCCAGCTTCAACTCGGCAGTCCACGCAAAGTGCTCTTCTCTGAACTGACAGGAACCGTTTCAATCCTGGATCGTACCAGTGACTGGGAGATTCAGTCCGCCACAAGCAATGATTCCGATGATATGGACTATAGCGCCCATATATATCGGATCAACTCAGCATCTACAGATCCCTCCTTTTCGCTGTCAATACATCTGCGAGACTCGCTGCTGACAGGTGAGACAAAGTTTGTTTTCAATCCCGGCTTCCGTGTCCTGCTGGGGAACAACCTGAACAGGAACAGCGGAGCCACGAATACAGGAGAAACGGACGAGTGGCGTGACAGTGTGCGTCTGCGTGAGAATTTCAACTTTCTCGAAGTACGCGGAGAACCTTTTGTAGCGGGAGACTTGCGACGGGAAAAGCTGCATATCGCATTCGACTATGCGCTCCAGCTTTATTCCAAGAGGCTGAACGACGACACCCACACCCAAGAGATAGGCTTGCAGGCACCACATCCCGTTGGCACATCCACCATAGAATGGCTGATCTCGAACAACCATAGGATATCTTTCGGAAACACTCTTTCCATACAATATCCGTCATATCTGCAGATTTGCTGGTATGACCGCCCCGGAGAATACGTCAACCAGCTGATTCGCGGAAACATAAACCTGCTCCCAACAAGCTCTGTCACTTTCAGGACCAACTATGCTTTCACCCAGAGAAGGTTCGCAGCTTCAGTAGCCGCCTCGATAGGAAAGAAAAACGACGAGATTGACCGCACATATGTGAATGAGACCATAGAAGGCAGGAAATACAAAGTCTTCACGTGGGTGAATGCTGCAGACAGCTGGATTGGCACCGCTTCGGCAAGAGCGTCGTGGACAGACAGCAGATTCTCCGCAGGCTTGTCCGCAGATTACCGCCAGAATCTGCGTCGTGTCCGAGCCACCGGAGAGGAGAAGCGCTCCTTCGACTGGAATTTCAAAACCAACGCGGCCGTCGATCTGGGCAAAGGCTGGAACATAGGCGCAGACCTGACCTTCCAAAGCAAGGTGGCCACATTCTTCACGATGTTTGGCAAGTATTGCACTCTCAATGCAAGCATCAGCAAGAGTTTCAGGCATTTCACCCTTTTCCTGAACGGAAGGGATCTCCTGGACACTGAAATCACCACCGACTATATCTCTGCTGACGAAAGCGAATGCTGGCAGGAGACTGCGGTCAACAACCGCAGGCTAGTGATTCTGGGAGCCAGATGGAATTTCTGACGGTCATCTTATCCTCAGCTCGGCCCTGGGAGTGTTCCATCCTTCCACCAGCAAACTAGAAGCGCCTTCACGGTCAGGAGTCAGCGTTACGGTCACGGACTTGTGCGGAAGTATGGTGAAGAAATTATCGGAATAAAGCGTTCCGCTCATCGGATCTCCATCTCCGTCGCGCAATTGAAGGCGGTTGAAAAAGGCTATCCTTCCTGTGGTGTTCTTCAGGACAACCTTGACGCTTCCGTCAGACAGTTTCTGGGTTTTTACTGACAGTGCCGTCTTCTTCATCTTCTCCAGCGGGCCGAAGCCGGATGAGCACGGGCCTGAGACACTTTCCCTGCCCTTGAACTCATCTTTTGAACGCCAGTAAAAGTTTTCAGAGAGGATATTGCCTTTTGTGTCCGAGAGTTCAAGGCTTATGAAGTGGACATCCGAAATGCCGGCCGGGAACTCAAGTTTGAGGACATCCGTCACAGCACGATCTGCCGCAGCATCAACTTTTGTACTCCAGCTACGCACCAGACGGCTGTCGAGGTCGTAGAGCCTGGCAGTGACAGTAAGTCCGTCAATCGCCTTGCTGCCGTCGTTCACCACACTTACAGTATTCTTCAGATAGTCGAACTGCACGTGCAAAGGCTCCAGGGAGTGCATTGTATGGTAAAGTGAAGCAGTGGGCTCGAGATACCAGTCCCACATACGGGCGCATACCTGTACGTTCGGACTGTTGTGGTACCAGAAAAGCAGGCCTGAGCAGAAACGGTCTCCGTCGTCCAGACGGTTGTAGTTCCAAGTCTCCCAGATACTCTTGGAATTCATCGCTCCGAGCAACTGTCCCTTGAATGCGAAAGATTCGATGTCCTGCGACTCGCCGTACTCATTGACCAGGTCGGCATACAGGCTCGACATAAGGTGGAAACCGTTGCCGTCCAAGTAATCCCAGGTTGCTTTGTCTATGGGCCATAGCTTGTCGGCAGGCATCATCCTGCGCAGGTTTTCTATTACCGGCAGGGTCGGGGCCCCGTACTCCGGATTGAATCCGTCGATGCGGCTTCCTCTCTCCGAAGCGGTGTTGGTGTAGTGGCACATCGGGTTGACCTGCTTGTAAGGGCTGCCGTCGTGGATACCGTCACATTCAGACTGCATCTGGTAGGGCCGGGTGCCGTCAAGCCTTGCCAGCAGCTGCTCTGCTCCTGACATTTCAGTGCTCTCGTTTGAAGAGACATAGAAAGCCAGTGACGGATGGTTGCGGATCCTCTTGACAGTCGACTCCATATTGTTGAAATAAACAGCTTCGTCACGAGGATGACGGGTATCGCCAGTCATCCAGAACTCCTGCCATACAAGGATGCCATATTCGTCACAAAGGGTATAGAAGAGGTCGCTTTCAGCAATTCCGCCGCCCCACAGGCGAAGCATATTGATGCCGGACTGGGCCGTGTAGGCCAGTTCCGTACGCATTCGGGCATCGTCGGTGCGCTGCATAGCTTCGGGAATCCAGTTACTGCCACGGATAAATATACGTTTCCCGTTGACAATGAACACCTTTGACTTGTCTGGAGTATCCGTGGTGACCGTTACTTCTCTTATGCCGAAACTTGTCTCGACGGCATCACTCACCTCCCCGCCTACGGAAACCTTCAATTTCAGCTTATATAAGTTCTGCTCACCCTTGTTCTTCGGCCACCATAGTTTCGGAGACCGGATAAGCAGCTGGGGAAATTCCCCGGCCGTGAATGTGACCGTGCGGCGTTCTCCTCTCACAAGGGAAACGGTTTTCTCGAATCGTATGCCGGTGCCCTCGATCTCGCCCTGCACGAGACAGTCAACGTTATATCCGCGGTCATTCACATTGTTGACAACCTCGACTGAAACAGTTTCTGCAGCGCTGTCATAATCGGGATGAGACAGCGTGGATACCACAAAAGGACTGCTGAGGCCCACATCGCCCTTGGAAAAAAGCCGTATAGACTTCCAAATGCCGGTGTTGCGGTCGCGGACGCCGTCGTCGAAGGTAAAATCCCAGCCCACAGTCATAAGCTGCGTAGTATTCCAGCCTATCTTTCCGTCTCCCCCATTGTGGTTCTCCCCCGGAGCACCCCACGATTTCTGCATCCAGCGGCCGGGTTCGTCCACAGGACAGACAAGCACGGCCAGGGCGTTGCGGCCGTCGCGGATGATGAAGTCGGTGACGTCCATCATTGCATCGTTGAACATTCCGGCCATAGCTCCGACCATAGTTCCGTTCAGCCAGAACTCGGCTCTGTAGTTGATGCCCATAGGCTGAAGGAAGACACGCTTCCCGGTGCCGGCATCAGCTCCGTTGAATTCAGTGCGAAACCAGTAGGTATAGAATTCCCTGCCGGCATCTGCAAGGTCTGGAATGAGCCCCTCTGAAAGTTTGTTGACAGTTCCGTAGTATGGGTCGGGATAGACTCCGTTTGCCACAAGCGATGTAAGGACAGTGCCGGGCACTACTGCCTGCTGCCAGGAGTCGTCATCGAATCCCTGGGTAGAGACTTGTTTTGCCGTGGACCGTACATCTCCGGCACGGCACATCTTCCAGTCGTACTGCCCGTCGTGACCTTTCCGCGAGTCAAGCACGGTTTGCCCTGCAAGCTGGAAACATAGCAGGCATAGACCCAGGAGGACTGTCAGTCTTCTCATTACTGTACGGTTATTGAATTCAGCAGGTCTATCTTACCGTCGTCTATAAGCTTGATGATGAGTTCTCCAAAGAGAGTGTTCTGCCAGGCGAACCAGTCACGGGTATATCTGGCAGGATCGTCCTTATGGAATGACTCGTGGATGAAGCCTTTGCCGGCATCAGTCTTGAGAAGCGTCTCGATGCACCACTTTATCTCAGCATCGTCACGCGACGTGAATGCCTTCATCATTATGCTCATCGGCCATACCATGTCATATCCGATGTGAGGGCCGCCGATGCCTTCTGCGGCAGTTCCCTTGAAGAAATAAGGATTGTCGAGACTCCACACGAAACGGCGGGTATTCTGGTATATCCTGTCCTTCACGCTGACGTCACCGAGGTATGCCATTGCAAGCAGGCTCGGCACGTTGGCATCGTCCATAAGCAACTGGTTGCCGTAGCCGTCGACTTCGAAAGCGTAGATCTTGCCATACTTGGGATGCTTGTGGACGGCATACTTGCGAAGCGCAGTCTCAACCTCTGACGCAAGTGCACGGCACTCCGCAGCAAGGGCGGTCTCTCCATTCACAACGGTAAGTATTTCGGCGGCCTTGCGAAGCGATGTCACGGCGAAGAAGTTGGAAGGGATGAGATATTCGAACATTGTTGCGTCGTCAGAAGGCCTGAATGCAGATGCGATGAGGCCTACCGGCTTGACAGGGTTGCCCCATCCGCTGTTTGACTTGGTGTCGGTCTGGACCGCGGTCTCGCGCTGGAAATGATAAGGGCCCCGGCCATCCTTGCGTTGCTGCTCGCGGAAGGTGGTGAGGATGCGGCGGATGGCGGTGAGCCAGGTGTCTCCGAACACGGACGTATCGCCGGTGACCTTCCAATAATGATATGCAAGACGTATCGGATAGCAGTCTGAGTCAATCTCCCACTTGCGCTCGTGAAGGTTCGGGTCCATATCGGTACGGTCACTCTGCCATCCGGTGCCGGTCGCACCGTCGTTGAATGCGTTGGCATACGGATCGATGCATATCAGGCTGAACTGGCAGTTGATCACTCCGGCAAGCATCTCACGGAGTTCGGGATCATCGTTGGCCAGCTGCACATAAGGCCATACCTGTGCGCCAGAGTCGCGAAGCCACATAGCGTGTATATCACCAGTATACACGAAAGTGCGGGGCTTGCCGTCCTTGTCCTTTCCGAAATGGACAGTAGTGTCGAGGGTGTTGGGGAAGCAGTTGGCAAACATCCAGGCAAGTTTGGGATTAGACAGTTTTGCAGTAACTTCTGCAATCTTGGCCTCTACCGCTGTGGAACGGAACAGGCGGTCACGCTCGGCGGGGCGTTGTGACTGATAAGTCTGGGCTGATGCCGAAAGCACGGTAATCAGCGCGACCAGAGTCGTCAGAATGGGTTTCATTGAAAAAGGCATTAATTGTTGCTAATTTACGCAATTATTGCTTTTTTTCTTAAAAATCAGTAATTTGGTATTACCTAAAACACTCAACAATGAAAAAGTTATTCCTCTTCCTGCTTGCAGCTGCCGTCGCAGTAGTGACGGTTTCGGCTTGTGGAGCTGCAATGACTACTGCCGACAAAGCCGCCCTGGAGCAAGCCGTCCAGGACAATCTGTCCAACAGAGACTATACTGTCCTCATCCAGCTGATGATCCCTTCAGTGGGTCCCACGAGAGCGGTCAGCAACTATTCAATCAAAGTGTCAGGAGATACTCTTGTTTCGTACCTCCCCTTCATAGGACGTGCCTACAATCTGCCCTACGGCGGAGGCAAGGGTCTTGATTTCACAGCCAAGATCAATGAATACCACGACATCGTGAACTCTGGCGGAGGCCACGACATCGTCATCAACGTTGCCAACGATGAAGACGTGTTCTTCTACACCCTCAACGTATCCGCAAGCGGAAGCGCATTCCTGTCCGTCTCATCTCGCAACAGGGAGAGGATTTCCTATACCGGAGAGATGTACCTGCCCTAACCCGTCAGGCTTCCAGTGATTTATTGCCTTTTTCGCCGGCGATAAGCCTTTTGGCCGAATTCCTGAGTTCCTCGGACTTGGCCAGCATCGCCTGGGCCTTCAGTTTGAGTTCATCGAAGGCACCGGGTGCTTTCTTGTGCAGATGCTCCAGCTGCTGTTTCGGCATAATACGTTTATAGCCGTTGGCTTCGAGCACTTCTATGGCCGTATTGTACCCTATATAGAACAGCGACTCTATGTTGCTCAGGTCATAAGCGCTGTAGGACGAAGTATCCATATCGATGACCAGATCAGCCCGTGCCGCATCTTCCATTGTATTTGAAAGGAACATCAGCGAGAACGAGCGGATGGCGATGCTGTACATACTGTCGCGATAGCATATCTTGCCGGCCTGATGCAGATTGAGGGCGATGACTTTCTCGCACTTGTCGCGAAGTGCCGAAACAGGCAGGTTCATAAGCACTCCGCCATCTGAATAATGTTCGCCTTCGATCTTTACAGGCTGATATATGAGCGGGATGGCACAGGATGCTGCGACACGTTGGGCTATTTCACCTTCTTCGAAGAAGCGGACGACTCCCCTCTCGATACTTGTGGCGATGACAAGCGTCTTGACCGGCAGGTCCTCAAGCCGTTCATAAGGCAGAATCTTCTGTAGGTGCTTCACTAGAGGCTTTGTATCGAACATACCGCCTTTGGGCAGTTGTGTGCCAAGAAGGTCCCGGAAATCCAACGAACTGAAATTGTTTGTGATCTCCACAGGGCTCAATCCTGCCGCATACATAGTTGCCGCAATGCTGCCGGCGCTTGTGCCGGCTACGACATCGGCTTTCAGTCCAAATTCGTACAGTGCTTGCAGAGCGCCGCAGTGGGCCGCTCCTTTCGCTCCGCCTCCGCTGAACGCAATGCCCAGTTTGTATTTCTTCTTTCTTTTGAAAATGCTTCCCATATATGCAAATGTACCAAAAGTTCAGTGAATTTGGATATCTTTGCACCCCGTAACAGACAAGGCAATATGAGAGCGCTGATTCAAAGAGTTTCGCACGCAGACGTCAAAGTAGACGGCAGCACCGTTTCGCAGATCGGACAAGGTCTGCTCGTCCTGGTCGGCGTGAGAGCTGATGACGGTGACGGCGACATAGACTGGCTTGTCCGCAAGATAGTGAACCTGCGCATCTTCGATGACGAAGAAGGCGTGATGAACCGCTCGGTCCTGGAAGTCGGAGGAGAAATCCTTTCTGTCAGCCAGTTCACCCTTATGGCAAGTTGCAAGAAGGGGAACCGGCCTTCTTACATCCACGCCGCACCGGGTGCAATTTCGGAGCCTATGTACGAAAAGTTCTGCGAAGCCCTGTCGCTTGCCCTTGGGAAGCCCGTGGGCCAAGGCATCTTCGGTGCGGATATGAAAGTCAGTCTGCTCAACGACGGACCTGTGACAATATGGCTTGATTCAAAAAAACCTGAATAATACTACATAGATATGGTTATAGATTTCAACGAAATAGCAACTGTCGCCAACCCCCACTTCAAGGGCGGAGAAGGCGAAGTGATGATCCAGACCGCCGTTGCCGACGGCAAAGTGAAACTGATGCGCATCACCATTCCGGTAGGGTCCACCATCGGGCTTCACCCCCATCAGGGCAACAGCGAGGAAATCCTCGTCCTCCAGGGCAAGGGGCATTTCGTGACTGACGGCAAAAGGGAAGACATATGCGCCGGACAGGCACACTATTGCGAAGAGGGGGAAACCCACGGATTCGTCAACGACGGAGACATGCCCGTGGTTTTCTTTGCTGTTGTTCCCGACCGCTCTTAATTGCTATTTCGAGCCGAAAGGCTTCAGATCGTAAACGGCATCCTTGGGATACATCCTTTCTCCGCCGTTGTCAAGGTCGATCATAACATAGCGGGTATTACCCATACCCAGCTCGTTCATATACGAAAGCTGCCGCAGTCCGTGGCGGCTTTCTATGCGTTCCTGCATAGCGTGGCGCTCGTGTTTCTTCATCGCATAGAGGATGTCGACGCAGGCCTGGTCGATGGCTACGATATCGAGGGAAGCCAGTATGCCTACATTCGGAGTAACCACGGGCTCTGCCATAACGCCTTCACAGTCGCAGGATACGGACATATTGCGCATCACGTTGATATATGAGACCTTCTTGCCGAAATGGTCTATGGTCGCCTTGGTGGATTCTGTCATCTTCTCCATGAACTCTTCCTCGACAATGTCCCAGGGGTCATCCTGGCCGGGGGTTGAATGAATCATGCATTTTCCGACCTTGCCGTCGGCGCAGCAGATGCCGATGTTCTTGTTAGAGCCTCCAAAACCGCCGCAGACGTGGCCCTTGAAATGTGTCAGAGCCAGCATCGAATCATAATTCAGCAGATTCTTGCCGACACTCATACGGTCGAACCACTTGCCTCCTTCAACTGGAAGCCAGGCAGTCCCTTCTGCATCCATTATGTCCACCGGGCAAAAAGTCCAGCCGTTGATGCGGACTGTCTTCAGATGCTTTTCCGTGGTGTCGCGGTCCCCTTCATAAAAAGTATTGGTCTCGATGATATTGGCGCCCTCGAGCCTTTTGTTCATCAGGTTCCTCACCCAGGGGCGGGGGATGATATTCGGGCCGTGAGGCTCGCCAGTGTGGAGCTTCACTCCTATCCTGCCGGTCAGGTTCGCACTGACGCAGTCGAAAGCCTTCAGCAGGCCTTTTGCGCTCAGGTCGCGAGTGAAATATACTATTGATTCGTTTCCGCTGCGTTTGTTGGCCGGGATGTAGATGTCTCCTCCGGTTCCGGGTACAGGTCTCTCTTGCATAACTTGGGGCTTTGATTTATACAAATCTAATAATAATTATTCTATTTCCGTGACTCTTGCAACTCCATCACAGACCTTGAATCGCACGTTGCGACCTGCGAATGTCAGCCCGTATTCGCGTTCCGTATCATCCAGATACTGGGGCCTGGGGTCGCAGGAAAGGAGCTGCCTGAGCTCCTGAAGTTCATCGTCGGACAGTCTTGCTGCCAGTGCGTCGGGCACGGCAGTTTCAAGAGGACTCCATCCGTTGCCGTCAACGAAACCGCTGCGCGCATCGGGATGGCAGTCGGCATAAGCCACATAGGGTTTGATGTCGTAGACAGGAGTACCGTCGGCCAGATCGGCGCCAAGGACGTGGATAATGCCATTGTCGGCATCGATGGAATCTATCCTCACACAGGAAAGGCCAAGTGGATTCGGGCGGAAGGGAGAGCGGCTGGCAAAGACCCCTACCCTCTCGTTTCCGCCGAGCCTGGGCGGTCTGACGGTGAGATTAGAGGAAGGTCCGTTCAGGGAGAATTCCCATATCAGCCAGATGAAATCGAAGCCTTCTAGCCCGCGAAGGGCGTTAGGGTTGTCATAGGGAGCGACAAGCCGCACCTCGCCCCTGAGGTCAGGAGCCACTCCGCTCTGCCTCGGCACCCCGAACTTACCTTCGACTGGCGATTTGAAAAAAGCAATCGGCCGGATTTCCATCTCAAAGACTTTGTCCGGCCGAAGTTAGTTATTTCTGAAGAGAAAGTCCTACAGCGAGAGCGACAAACCTGCCATGAAGTTGATGCCCGGCATAGGATATCCTGCCATAATTTCGTATTTCTGGTTGAGCAAGTTGTCTCCGCGAACCCAGATTCCGAGCCAGTCGGTGAGCTGATAGCTTGCATTGAGACTAAGCTGGAAGAAATTCTCTTTCTGAGGAGCTGCTCCGACAGCTGTGTAGAGTCCGGCCACTTCCATTCCTCCTGCGGAAACCTGAAGACGGTTCTGATGGAACTGCAGTCCACAGTATGCGGTGACTTCCGGAGCTGAGAGGACAGGGTTCTCCATATGCAGCCAGCTTCCGTTGCCAACCAGATTCCAATGGTTGCCCATACGCCATTTCAACTCGAGCTCAGCTCCATAATTCTCGACAGGGCCTGTATTCACATTGAGGGGTTTGCCATCGACCATCTGAGTCTGGATCATATTGTCGCCCTTGAGATAGAAAACGTTCAAACCGTATGAGAACACGTCTGAGAACGAAGATTTCCACGCCAGTTCATAGTTCATTATGCGCTCAGGTTCCAGTTCCGGATTGGCCGGACGGAAGAGATACATATCCTTGATTGTGGGTCTGCGGAAACCTTTGCTTACCATAGCCTTCAGTTCGCCTTTACCTATACGGAACGCCAGGCCGCCCTGAGGCACGAGTTCCAGCCCAGACCTGGAGTGGTTGTCAGCCCTCAATCCGACATCGGCAGTCAGCCAGGAAGTCAGGTCCTGTCTGAAATCCACATAGCCCGCAAAGATGTTCTCTGTCTTGTCGGCCATCGGAGCCAGATCTTCTCCGGTGGCAATAACCTGGTTCCAGGCCTTGCCGTGGACGCTCTGCCAGTCGATGCCCAGAGTTGTAGTATTGCCCCTGAAGAGGCCAAAACTCTGCCATCCGGAAACGCCGGCAACTGCATCCTCCGAACGGAACCAGTTTACCTGCGGAGCCGCACCTTCGGCGTGTCCGTCATTAATCTTGTGGCTACCGAAATTGTAATAGAAGCTAACCGCACCGTCTGTCCTGTCATAATGGTTCTCTACGGCTGCCGATGCTGCTCCGCGTGTGATCCACTGGTCTGCATCGAACAATGGAGACATTGTCGCACCAGGATATGAAGCATTGAAATGTGTGATGTCAACGTCGGCATAGGCGCTCCAGTTGTCTGAAAAATCATATCCGACCTTGCCATAGCCGCCGTACTGCTCAAAGCCCATTCGGGGACGATGGTTGTCGCTGCGTGCATATTGTCCCGAAACAACGCTGCTGAAGCGGCCTTTGCGCACACGGTTCGACAGCACACCTTGGAATGTGCCGAAGCTGCCCCCGCCGGCATTGAGATCGGTATGAACACCGTCCTCAAGCGACTTGCGAGTGATTATGTTTATGACTCCACCCATCGCGTTGCTGCCGTAGAGAACTGATGCCGGGCCCCTGAGCACTTCCACCCGCTCTGTCATCAGGGTCTGGTAAGAATCTGAAATAGGGTGGCCGAATATGCCCTGATACTGAGGATGTCCGTCGATAAGCACCATCATCTGTCCGGTGGCACCGGACAGACCGCGTACGCTGATGCCGCCGGCTGCGCCTGTGCTGACTCCGTAGCCCAGCATAGCCCTCGAGTTGATGAAAACGCCAGGCACCAGCTCGTTCAGCGTAGGAAGCACGCTGAGCCGTTGTGTCGTGGCCAGTTCATTGTGGTTTACAACGCTTATGGTCTGGGGAAGGAAGCCGGACAGTGTCCTGGCCCTGGTACCGGTGACGACAGACTCGTCAAGGTAATTTGATGTGGTATCGGCCTCAGCCGCAATTGCGGTGACGCCAGTCCAGCCCAGCAACAGGCAAACTAACGCAACCGACAAGGTTCTCAGTTTCATTTTAATATCAATTTTGTAACTTTGGGTGCAAATATATGGACTCACAGGCCATTTTCAGTTTCACTTTTTGCTCATTAAATGTCCCATTTTTCCTCATCAGGCGCATTAGTATTCAACTGCCCTCAGAACTATCCATCCCCGGCCGGTTTCTATGGCAGCCACCATATCCATTTCATCTGCTTCACGGGAGGCGGGTCCTTTTCTTGTGACGGGACGAACCACATCTTCGAGACCAATGACCTTGTAATATTGCAGGGAGATTCCGGGTGCACAGGACTGTCTTTTTCTGACGATTTCAGCGGCAAGGCGCTTGCCGTGCCCAGAGGATTCCTGCACAATGCCCATAATGGGAATGTCTGGTCCAAAAGCGGATTCCTGCAGACCAAGGCGCATCCCGTGACACATCTTGATGCTGCCGAAAAAGATCTGCTGCTCTCCGATATAGACGGTATCGCAAGACGGCTCTGCAATACCAGCGATTTCGGCCGTCAGAGCCTGTACCACTGCTTCCAGATGCTGATGTACGACATCTGGGACATATATGACCACAAGGCCGTTTCTAGCGAACTGTCCGGGAGCAACGACGCAGCCTTCGTCTTCCTGCGGTTCCAGGAGCTTCTTAAAGCGCACTGCGACAGCGAGCGCACCGTAGCCTGGTATGCCGACAAGCTGAATATTACGCCACGCAAACTGAGCCGCGTCTGCCTTGATGCAAGCGGATCGGGAGCCAGCGACTGGATAAACCACATCACCACCATCCGAGTCAAGGAGCTACTAGAAAGTTCCGATTTGACCATAGAGGAGATTTGCGACGAAATGAGCTTCTCCAGCAGGTCATACTTCACCCGTTTCGTGACCAAGATGCTCGGCGACACGCCCTCAGGATACCGCAGGGCTTTGACCAAACGGCAATAATTGCTATATTTGCGCCGCTTTTTAACAAAAAGGATTATGAAAAAGATCGTTATCGCCATAGCATTCGCTATGATTTCTTTCCTCGGATTCGCCCAGGAAAATGAAACTGTTTATTTCGACGCCGTGACAAACATCAGGATAGGCTATGCAGGAGTAGTAAATACATCGGAAGAAAACCTTCAGGGTGGCGTAGACTTCGGATTCAATCTCATTGAGTTCGGCGTAAGACCCTATGCGACCGGTGCAATCAGCCTTGGCGTGGATTTCAATCTTGATTCTTTTCACGCTGCTGACGGATATTATTTCCTGACTGCATCCCACAAGACAGCTATTGTCCCCGCCCTCAACGTTTTCCGGGAAGTGAAACGTTCCCGCCTGGAAGTCATCAATTTCGGAATGCCGCTGAACTTCACCCAGACAATCGGCGGTAAGCTTGCAGTCACTGTCGGCGCTACTGCAAAGATCAACCTCGATTCCGACACTTTCGTGAGCTATCTGAGTGCAACCGAAGATTACAATTCCCTCTACACTTCAGGTGTGAAGACCCAGCGTTTCGGTTATGACATCCATATGGCGGTCACTTATGAGAACTTCGGTATCTACGCAAGTTATTCTCCTATGCGGCTTTTCGAAAACGGCAACGGCCCCGATTTCAATTTCTTCTCAGTCGGCCTCATTCTCAGAAATTTTGATGATTAATCAGATATGAAAAAAGTATTATTCGTCGTAGCATTCGCTATGCTCTCTGTTTTCGTGGCTTCTGCACAGAGGACAGATCTCGTTACTGCAAAGGTTGGTTCCAACGTCAGACTCGGTTATGTCGGCGCCGCCAACAATTCCAATGTCGCCGGTGGTTTTGACTTAGGCGTCAATGTCATCGAAGTAGGCGTAAAGCCCTACAGTGCCGGCTCTCTCACCCTTGGTGCAGACTTCCTTATGGACATCTACCACCCTACAAGCGGTAAATATTTCCTTTCCGGCAGTCATTCCACTGCCATCGTTCCTTCAATCTTCTCAAAGATCAGGTACTCTACAGCAACAGTCCTCGGATTCGGAATTCCCCTGAACTTCACACACAGGGTTAGCGACAAGCTGTCTCTCACTCTCGGAGCCGCTGCCAAAATCAATATGAACGCTTCGACCCGTCTTGTTTACAGCGATTCAGACAACAGGTGGGATACCGTCCGCGCTTCTGGAATCTATACTAACCGCGTAACTTACGACGTGCACTTCTCTGTCGATGTAGACGGTTTTGGAATCTACGCCAGCTACAGCCCTCTGGATGTATTTGAAAGCGGCCACGGCCCTTCTTTCAACACATTCGCAGTCGGCCTGATTTTCAAGCACTGATAAATGTTTGCACTACATAAGAAAGCAAGGCCATCAGGCCTTGCTTTTTTTACATCCACTCTTCTATAGCGTAGTCCACAGGGCGGTTTAGATAGCGCACGAAAGGCACGACTGTCTTGAAGTCGTCGGCCACGCGCTTTGCAAGATCGGGTCGAAGAAGATAATCGGCGTCAAGATTCTTCATAATCAGGAACTGCTTAAGTCGGAAATACTTGGAATACGGCTTGTCTGTCGGCCAGCCCTGTGCCGGACGTGCAAGGGCTCCGTCCCACATGACATTCCAACCCTTACCGGGGTTCGCGACGCGGTCGAACTCAGCCCCATTGAGCATTATTTCTTCACGGACACTCTTTATTATCAGTTTCTCCTCCCGCCATAGACCGGCGCAAAGGAAATAGCTGTTCTCGCCAGGCTCCATATGCATATAATAGCCGGGGTACTGTGACTTTCTGCCACCTTTTGCGAAAAAGAGGCCACACCAGCTCTTGTATGGCGGGCGGTCGTGGAAACGCTGGTCCTGATATATTCGCCAGCTTATATCCCTGGGGCTCAGGTCCGGAAGTTCCGGATCAAACTTCCTGAGCCTGGCCAGGATTTCCATACCCAGATTCTCGTAATAGCTCTTTATTGCCAGATAGAGCGGCTTGCGCTCATCAAACCATTTCTTCTCGTTGTTTTCAGCCAGGCCAGCATAGAACTGCAACAGGTCAGGCATTGAAATTTGTGTCTCCATATATCTACAAATTTAATGTTTTTGCTTATTTTTGATGTAATCACGAAACGTTAACTGCAATGAGTCTGAAGTACGAATTGATTATCCGTGTCATTGTGGGCGGCATCCTCGGTGGAGTCATCGGTTTTGAGAGGGAAAAGAGAGCGAAAGAGGCCGGATTCCGCACCCACTTCCTTGTAGCCCTCGGCAGCACACTGATTACCGTCATATCCGCTTATGGTTTTGACAAAGTTGCCGATCTGATTCCCATAGCCAGATATGACCCGGCGCGTCTTGCGGCACAGATAGTGTCCGGTATCGGCTTCATCGGCGCCGGACTGATAATTTTCCAGAAGAACGTCATTCACGGACTTACTACAGCCGCCGGCCTCTGGGTAACCGCAGCTTTGGGCATAGCCTGCGGAGTCGGGCACTATGAGCTTGCCATAATCACCACGATTATGGTACTTATGGCACTCGAACTTGCACTTGCGGTGGACGACAAGCTCAACAAGCGGCAGCTGTCCATCACGATGACCTCTGCAGACAAGGAAAGAATCAGGAGCATTGTGGACAGTCTCAAGTCAGACGGAGTCGTCATCCGATCCTATGACCTCGAATTGCTCGATAAAGGAGAAGGAAAGACCTACAAGGCCACCGTCGAGCTCAGCACGAAGCGCATCGACTACGAAGAGCGCGTCTGGGACCTTTTGGACGGCCTCGACGGTTCCATCGTTTCACACAAGAAATAATCAATCTTAAATAATACATTGCTATGAGCGAACAAGAATTTGACAAGAGAGACCTCAACAAAGACGGCAAGGTTTCACTCGGTGAAAAAATAGGCTACTGCGTCGACAAAGCCCAGGAAAAGCTTGAAGAAGCTGCCGGCAAGGCAAAGGTCAAAGCTGAAGAACTTAAGGAAAAGGCTCCCGGCAAGATTGCCGAGATGAAGGAAGAAGTCAAGGAAGCAGCTGAACTGGCAAAGGTCAAAGCCGCTGAATTCAAGGACAAGGCTTCCGAGAAGTTCGCAGAGATGAAAGAAGAGACCAAGGAAGCGGCAGACAAGGCAAAGGCCAAGTTTGACAACTATATGGCCAAGAAAGACGGCGAAGAGAAAGCCTGAGCCGGTTAGTCAATATATTCGAAAGACGCCTGGTTCCGATCCACCTTGAGGTGAATGCGGCGACCGAGGTACAGCGAATAGTTGGGAGCACTCTTATGGGCGTTCCATTCGTGTCCTGCGTCAATCTGATACATCACGGGTATCTGCCTGTTCCCTATCTTGGAATATATCAGTGCAGGCAGTGAAAGGTCCATTCCCTTCGCATCGTCGAAGTTGGAGAACTGTCCCACGATTATTCCTGCAATCTCGTCCAGTTTGCCTGCAAGAAGCAGGTTCTGGAGCATACGGTCAATGGCATAACTGTCCTCGTCAACATCTTCTATGAACAGTATTGCGTCTTTCATGTCAAGGTTCATCGGAGTTCCCTGCAGACTGTAGATCAGCGACAGGTTGCCTCCCACAAGTCTTCCTGTGGCTTCACCCTCCCGGCAATAGAAGTTGGTAGGAATCGAAAGTCCCGGAGCATCGCCGAACAGTGCTTCGTGCAGGAATGCCACAGAGGTGGTATCCCCTTCTATGCGGGTAGCCATAGGCCCGTGTATCGTCTCAAGTCCCAAATTGTTCAGAGTGATATGCAGTGCTGTGACATCACTGTAGCCCACAATCCATTTGGGATTTTCCAGAAGGCGGGAATAGTCCAGGTAAGGCGTCACCAGCGCAGCTCCGTAGCCCCCACGCACAGAGATCAGAGCCTTGATGCTCGGATCGTCCAGCATTGCCTGCATCGCGTTGATGCGCTCCTCCACCGACCCGTCATATCTGCTCTTTCCAATCCTTTTGAAAAGATTGTCGGCCAGTTTCACATTAAGGCCCCAGTTCTTGAACACTGAGATGCCGTATTTGAGCGCCGTGCTGTCGGCGTAATTTGAAATTGCAAAGATGCCGATGGTATCTCCCGGCCTGAGCGGTGCGGGACGTATGTCTGGCCTTGTCCAGACTTCAACGGTTTCGACCTGAACAGTATCGACCGGCACGACTTCAACGGCCACGGTATCTACAGCTACGGGCTCGACAACTGTCGTGTCTGCCTGGGGAGACTCTATTTCGTAGATATGATATTCAACCGGTGCTTTGTAGGGTCTCATAGCGTTGCCGCAAACTGTGCCGCAAGCTAAAAGGACAAGAATCAGAATGGATACTCTATTTTTCATTTCAGCATCTGAATGATATCTTTAAATTGCCCTGCAAGGAAATCAGCCCCTGCAGCTTTCAGGTCTTCTGCCGTGCCGTTGCCGTATGTAACGGCAATCGTCCTGCATCCTGCAGCACGTCCCATCTGTATGTCATACGGCGCATCTCCGACCATAACCGCTTCGTCCGCAGGAACGTTCAGCGTCCTAAGTATGATGTTGACGGGTTCCGGATCGGGCTTTGCCTTAGTCACGTCGTCTGCCCCCACTGTCATTTCGACCAAGGAAGCAAGCCCAAGTTCCGATATATATCTGTCCAGGGTGTGGCGGTGACGGCTGCTGGCAATGGCAAGCCTTACTCCCCGGGTCTTGAGCTCCTTCAGAGTTTCAGACACTCCTGGATACAACGAGACTGCCCCTTTCTTGTCCAGTTCGTCGAACATCTTACGGTAAGCCGCCGCATACTTCGCCTCCCCTTCCTCGTCAAGAGGTATCAATGAACTGAAGCATTTCTCGAGAGGCAGCCCTATGACACTCCTGTACTGCGCTTCGCTGAGCTGTGGCTGCCCCATAGCCTTGAATGTAGCAGCCATCGTAGTCAGGATTATGCCCGTGGTGTCACCGAGGGTTCCGTCGAAATCGAAGATGGCGAGGGTGGGTCTCATCTAAACTATCTTGATGTAATCAGCTTTGCGGGGACGTGGAGCCGGGGCGGCGTGCGCTATGTAGCCCAACGAGACGCTGCCGACGCCTTCGTAACCTTCCGGTATGCCCAGACGCGGTGCAAGCCTTTTGCCTTCTTCCGTCTCGAACATCTCTTTGCAGCGGTTGATCCAGCAGGCGCCCAAGCCTATGCTGTGGGCGGCAAGAAGAATGTTGCCTATTACAAGGGAACCGTCCTTGACACAGTTCGGGTTGCCGGCCTTGGAGAAGACAAGGATTATGGTAGGGGCACCGTAATAGGGATCGATCTCAGCCTTGCCCCAGACCTCTGCATTCAGCCTTCTAAGGACAGAGCAGATTTCAGGATCCTGCACGGCAATGATCACGGGGTCCTGAGTCCCCTTTCCTGTAGGCGCCCAGGTGCCGGCTTCAAGTACCGCACGCAATTCTTCTTCTTTTATCTGGTCGGGTAGATAGCGCCTGATGCTGCGACGCTCCCTTATAGCTCTCAAAACTTCGTTGTCCATATCTTACAATAAATGGTTTTCTGCAAAATAACGCCAGAGCGGAGCGGTCATAAGAGCCTGCTTGCAATGACCTCCGACCAGCAGCTCGCGAACCTCGTCGACAGTCATAAGGATGGGTTCGATGGCTTCGGTCGGATCGAGATGCTGGTCGCCAAGCTTCTCCACCCCGGTTGCAAGAAAGCAATGGCTGAGATTGTTCTGCGAAGAAGGGTTGGCACAGAGCGTCATCATCTCTGTCCACTCTCCTCCGCCGAAACCGGTTTCTTCCATCAGTTCCCGCTTAGCCGCAGCAAGGGGTTCTTCTCCCGGTTCGATTACTCCGGCACAAAGTTCATACTCTGTAATGCCCAGTCCGTGGCGGTACTGCTTCTCCATAAGGAAACGTCCGTCAACGGTGCGCGCTATGACATTCACCCAGTCGGGATATTCAAGGACATAATACGCAGGGTTCCTGCGTCCGTCGGGAAGTTCCACGCAGTCGCGGCGTACGGTCATCCACGGGCCTTCACGCAGAAGGTATTCGCTCGAAATGACCTTGTACTTGCCATCCTGGGAAATATTGAAATCTATCATCTGCTCCGTCTGTCAAAAATCCCTGCAAGATACAAAAGACTCGTGACAGAGCAAAGCCTATGAATAGCTGTGCATTCCTCCCAGTATCAGGTTGACGCCGAAATAGGTGATCAGCACTGACAGGAACGCGACAATGGTATAGATGTGATAGAATGTCGGATTGCGGAACGGTTTTATGGAGGTCCCGTGAATCGAGAAAGCATACACGAGCATCGTTATCAGAGCCCACGTTTCCTTCGGGTCCCACGCCCAGTAAGAGCCCCAGCTTATGTTGGCCCATACTGCGCCGAGGAAAGTACCGAAAGTCAACAGGAACACCGCAGGTGTCACTATCACCTTGCTCAGGTTCATAAGGCTCACCTTCGCTTCATTGCCTTTCACGATGAGCCCGAGTATGCCGTTCAGCATCACCAGTCCAAGCAAAGTGTAGGAAATCATCATGCTGAGCACGTGTATTGAAAGCAACGGGCTCTGCAACACAGGCATCAGGTGGGTCAGACGCGGATTGGCGCTGGACATCGTGGCCATCAGCATAGTGAAGCCGGCCAGCAGGAAGCCCAGCGGCTGCAGCAGCGGCATTTTCTTGTAGAGCAGCGACATCGCCAGAGTCGAGAACCAGGCGATGAGCATCATCACGCAGTAGCTGCCGGTGAACGGCATATGGCCAGAAGCGAACCACCTCAGCGCAAGCACAGCCGTCAGATAGGCGAACAACAGCCACGACACCACTGACAGAGCCTTGGCAAGTTTCTCCGGAGTCTTCCGGCCTTTTGAAAGCCAGATGCCGGACAGCACGAACAATATGATGCCTATGGTGATGGACAGCATAAACTGCACTTTGGGCAGGCAGATGGCATTGTAGGCCCTCTCGGCCTTGACTTTTGCGGAAGTAGGAAGCACTGCGGCTGCATTCTTCTCCTGATATTTCTTGATCTGGCTGACGATGCGGCTGACCTCATCCCAGTTGCCGGAGCGGGCCTCGTCACGCAGCAGGCCGAGACTCATACGGATGAACGACTGCTCGCCTTCTTCCATTTCGGGAAGTTTGTCTTCGCTGCCAAACCACCTAATATTGTCAGAAACAGTCTGAGGGAACAGTTTGAATGCGGCTCCGGAGGCGGCATCGTCACGTATGGTGTATTTCTCTTTTTCTTTTGAAGTCCCGATCTCTTTTGCCTTCACCTTGAGAGGCCTGTCCTGCCACTCATCATACCAGAACATCCAGCCGGTCATCACCTGCTCGGCTGTGTAGCCGTCCACCCTGGCCTTTCCATATGCCTTTAGCGCATAATCCCTGGCCTGGGTCTGGAGGGGGCAGATACGGTCGTTGTAATAGACATACAGCTCACCTATTTCCTTAGCCACCTCTTTCGGTGCCACAGGACGCTGGCCACCGGCCGCCAGAGCGATTACCGGCATAAGGACCAGCACGGCCGCAGCAGTCACTTTCCGCAGTGCGGCACGCCACTGGCTGTCCTTCTGGAAGAAAAAGCCGAGCATGGCTATGAGCAGCATCAGATAGCCGGCATATGTGATGCCGACTCCCCATACGTCCTTGCTCATAGCAAGCACTGAAGTCTGCAAGTCATCTTCATAGTCGGCCTGGTACATCCTCCAGCCCATATGTTTGCCGATATTGTTCATCGATATTTCGAGCTGGCTGCCGTCATCGAGGGCCACAAGGCTGCGATAGTCCGAAGGAGCCATCGAGCCGGGATAGCGCTCAATCTCGAACTCACGCAGCGTCAGGCTGAACGGAAGCTCGATGTCCCTGCCCTGCTCTGTGACGACGGTGGAATTCGGCACCCCTTTGTCGAGGCTGATCATACCTTCCTGGCTGAACAGGTGGGTGACCAGGGCTCCGACGAGCATCACGGCGAAAGAGATGTGAAGCAGCAGTGTAAAAAATGCTTTCACATTCTTCTTGAACAGCAGCAGGAGGCCCGTGACGGCTGCGAGGCCCCACAAGGCGATGAATGCCGGATTGTAATAAACCAGGCTGAAAGCGAAGTCCGATCCTTTGGACTTCTCAACGAAAGTGGCAGCCACCATTGCAATGATGATGACCGCCATACTTCCAAAAGATAACAGCTTCAGTGTCTTTGTCTTCATTAAATCGAATTGATGAATTCCACCACAGCGTCCCTATCCTCTTTACTGAGGTTATAGAACTTCTCTGCGGAAGAATAGGAATGGCTCTTTTTGCTATAGCCGTGCCACATAATCGCCTCTACGGTGTTGCGGGCACGCGCATCGTGCAACCTGTCGCCACGGCCGGTTTCCTGGGCCGAAAGTCCACGGCCCCAGAGAGGAGTGGTTCGGCACCAGCTTCCGTGGATGTCGTTCTTCATATAGAGCTTATGTTGCACGAAATCAGAATAAGGATAGATAGTCTGGTTGGCATAGCGCGGCAGAGGTTTGCCCTCATACATCGCAGGTGCCCAGTAATTGTCGTCTTTGGTAGTCCAGGAAGGACGGTGGCACGATGCACAGCCTATCTCCATAAACACTTTCTTGCCTCTCTGCACGCTCTCTTTGTTCAGGTTGCGGGCGCGCGGAATTGCAAGACCCCTGTGCCAAACCATAAATGCGTAGTTCTGGTCGGCTGTCATCTCGGGTTCAAAGTTATGATATTTATTGTCAAACTGGTTGGTGCCGGGACGAAGAAGTTCATAGACGGCCTCTGCAATTTCTTCGTCAGTGACTTTGCCGTCACCGTTTACATCCACATAATACGGGCTGTTGGTTCCTGAAGCCTTGATCTCAGCAATGACATCCTTGTTCTTGCTCATTGCGCTTGCCCAGGCATTGGTGGTGTAGAGATAAGGCCTGTCGGGGCGTGAAACGTTGGTGATGTTCCAGATTGCGTTAGCTCCGGCACCATCCTGAAGGCTTCCGCGGGTAAGAGCGTAGGTGTAGCGCTTGAGAGTTTTATAGTCCTGGGCGGCCTTTGACGTCTTCGTGCCGTCGGCAAGGATGCCGTCAGTGTAGAAATTGGTATAATATGCACCTGCTGCCATCTTCTGTGAGGCCTCATCCCAGTAGTTCGGGTTGAGATACTCGCTGACATCGAGTCCTGCTGAACGGAAATATGCAGCCTCTTTCGCATACTGGGCTGCGATGCTGTCGGTAGGGATTGCATCTATCAGCCCCGTGCCGATCACTCCGATGGTGGTCTCAAGACGGAAATCGATATTTTCAGGCTTTGGATCGGTATTGAATGCGCTTACCGGAATTGTCATCGTCGGATACTGCAGAGAGTACTTCTCGCCGTCTGCAAACTGCATAGGCAGACCGCTCTCCATCGACCCTATTTCACTCCAGGTGATGTTGATCTGCTTTTCGTCGATTGGAGGCAGGAAAGGCGACTGAGCCATTGTCTGGGGCATTCCGGTAACCTCGGCGATGTACGGACCGTCATTGCTGCCGGCATAGGTAGGATGATAAACCACCAGCAGATAGCCGTTGCCATATGCGGCACTTCCGTTTGCAACATACCTGTCCTTCCACTGGCCATGGCCGTATCCGGGGTGGCAGTCAAGGCAGGACTTGCGCACTGAAGCCGGACCAAGGCCGTTGAAAGGTTTGGTGTTTTCAGTATAATTGCGTTCGAAGAATTTCTCTCCAAGGTTGAATTCATATGTAAGGCCCTGCATCTCAACTGCGGGGGTTTCGTCTTCGTAGCAACCGTCAGTTACGTTGGTGGTTGTGCCGAGCTGTCCGCCCGGGAACCATTCGTCTGCCGAGAAGTTGCCTACCGCCTGACCGACATATTTCGTATCGGGTTCGTTCTTTTCAGGTTTGGGTTCATCCGAAGTGGGATTACAAGCCGCCATCAGCAATGCTGACAAAAGCAAGGCAATATATCTCAGTTTTTTCATGGCATTATCCTTAGAGTGTTTCAACAAATTCAGCAGCTTTGTTGAGCTCGGCATCGAGAGCATTCAGAGCCTCCATAGCCTTTGCAGCACAGGTTGCATCAGGATCGTCCACAAACGCAACTCCGCTGGCTACACAAGCCTTGAGAGATGCCACTGCTTCGTCAAGGGTTGACTGGAGTTTGGAGATTCCTGAATACTTCTGGCTTTCGAGCACTTTCATAATGCAAGTCTTGGAAGGAGTGGTAGCTTCAGCCTTGCCATAAAGGCTGTACTGTATGCTTAGGATATTGTTCAGGAAATCGAGGTATGATTTCTTTGAATAGGGTGACTCGATGTAATCGGGGTCGGTAGCATAATAAGCAGAGGCTATCTTGCTGTTGGCAACCTCGTTGCAGATATTCGAGCAGCCTGCCACAAGTATTGTCGAAACGGCTCTCTGCCAGGTGGCCATCGTACTTCCGGCTTTTGTGGCTGCCAGCATATTCTCACCGAAGGTCAGGCCGTTGTCCATCGTCGTGTTCATCTCGAGTTCATCTTCCACATATGCGACCCTTGCTTCGGGAGCATTCGGATCCCAGGAAGCCTGAAGCTGCCAGCAGTAGTTGCGGAGGTCTTCGGCAACAGCAGTGGCGAAGATGATTTCGTCCTTGCCGCTGACGTTGTAGGCAGCGAACGATTCGTCTGTCTCTTTGCCTTTGAGGTCAGCTACCTTGCGGTTGGCTCCGTTACGGAAGAGGATGAATTCGATTCCGTGGAAACCGAGGTTGCTTACACCTACTTCATCCACTGCGCCTGCGCCTTCAGCGTCGAGGTCTGCGATGACAGCAGCGTTGCTCAGTTCTTTGGCAAGTTTGTCCTTGTTGAGAGGCCAGGTGTCAATATGAGGATCGATGCCATATACAGTGGCTGCACCATACAGGAAAGCTTCACTTGCCTCCCACTGTGCGCGGGCATCAAGGAAAGTCGTGCATATGGCGTCAATATCTGCCTGGCTCGCAGAGCCGAGGCCCTTTTCCTTGAAAGAGGCGAGCTGGTCGTAAAGCTTCGATGTGGCATCGGCCAGATTGCCGTAAATCTTGTATATGACTTCAGGAACATATTCTTCGACTGCTGCCTTGAGTTCTTTTTCGGCTGCCGTCTCACCTCCGTTGTCTACGGGGTTGCAGGAGACTGAGGCCAGCAATACTGCAGCAATCACTGCGAAAGAAACATAATTCAGTATCTTTTTCATAGTGTTATGGTGTTTAAATGATTATCTGAAAAAACCAGCATAGGCGATGCCTATGGAGATCGATGGTTCAGGATTGTACTGGGTAGCAAGGAACCTGTGGGAATACTCTGCCTTGACGGCGATCTCCGGAATCGGGAACCAGTTGATGCCCGCAGCCACCCTCAGTTTTTCGGTGAACTCGGCACTGCCCTGTCCGCTTTCTGCCATATATGGATTGTACCACTCGCAGCGGCCGAACAGATAGAGTTGCTGATTGTTGTCGCGTACGTCGAAGAGGGTGTTGAAAAGGTCATAACCGGCCTCGAAGCCAAATGCAGCAGCTTTGTCACCGACAGGGGTGGAATCATATGGCGCACCTGAGGCGGCGCCCTTGCTGCTCTTGTATCTGCTTATGACACCTGCGTCGCTGAGATATCCGAAGTCGGCATTTCCTCGTACTATCCAGCCGAAGCCCTTGTACCTGAAATCATAGGTACCGACCAGCAATGTGCCTTTGGCTGCAGCAAGGCTGGCATTGGTGAAAGCCTCATAGGGGAAAGTATTTCTAAGGGTGTTGCCGACATATCCGCTGACACCCATCTTCAGGCGGTTTTCGAAAAAAGACTTGTCAAGTCGGCCTGCGAATCCCAGGGTGTTGGCCACCTGAAACTTGAAGGGTGTGTTTGCACCTCCGTTTATGAAACCGTCGCGGCCGAACATCATCGCATCAAGGCCTGAAACTACCAGAAACTCATATTTCCAGGTTCCGATATCGCCCCAGATGCTGACTCCGGTGTCGTGCCAGGTGGAAGGAAGCACCGTTGCTTCGCCTTCCGGCCTGTAGACAGTGAAAAAATTGAGCGGTTCGTGGGCATTGTTGAGACCACCGACAGGCACCACGATATGTCCCATTCGGACATTCAGCTGTGGCATGAAGCTCTTCTGAAGCCAGAACTGCTCCAGTTCAACCTCTCCGCCCCGCTCGGTCTCGGCTTCCCATTCTCCGGCTTCCTCAAACTCCTTTTCTACCTCGGTGCCTGTTCCAAGATGTTCGAACTCGATTTCGGACTGCATTGTCCAGCCCTTCCCGAAATCATACCCTACATAGAATACTGCGTGGGGAACATCAAAGCGGCCGTGAGACTCACCTTTGTGCAATGAAGCGTTGGAATAGCGGTAGACGTTGTCACTGTAGAAATTGCGGCTCAGGGCGACTTCCCCGTAACCTCCGAGCGTAAGCCTCTGGGCCTGCGCGTCAAGGGTACAAATCAACAATGATATGAGAGAAACACTCAAAAAAAACCTTTTGATCGTCATTTTGCAAATCGGTTTTATCCGATGCAAAAGTATGACAACCAAAAGGCGCGAAAATCACCAATTGTGGTGATTTATGCCCTGCAGGACTACTCAGCGGGGCTGAACTGGTCTTTGCCTACGCCACAGAGAGGGCACACCCAGTCTTCGGGGAGGTCTTCGAAGGCGGTGCCGGGAGCTATGCCATTGTCAGGATCTCCGGCCTGCGGATCGTACTCGTAACCGCAGAGGTCGCAAACGTATTTTTTCATATTTGTAATGATTTGTAGTGATTTGTAATGTTTTGACTTTGCTAAGGTAACAACATTCCTTGCAAAACGCTACATTTGCCGGCGTAAAAAGCAATAAATATTCAATGGACAAGATAGTAACTTTCGGAGAGGTAATGCTCCGTCTCGCAACCCCTGGTTATGAACGTTTCGGACAGGGGAATATGCTCAACGCCACATACGGCGGAGGAGAAGCAAATGTAGCCGTATCGCTTGCAAACTACGGAATGCCGGTATCTTTCGTCACCAGGCTTCCGAAGAATGACATAGCGGCAGCCTGCGTCAGGGAACTGAGAGGCTTCGGAGTCGACACTTCCGATATAGTTTACGGCGGCGGACGCATCGGCATCTACTTCCTCGAGACAGGGGCCGTGAGCCGCGGCAGCAAGGTCATCTATGACCGCGCCAACTCTTCGATAGCCGAAGTCAAGCCCGGAATGATCGACTGGGACAAGGTGCTCGAAGGCGCCGGCTGGTTCCATTGGACCGGCATCACTCCTGCCATCTCGGAAGGTGCCGCACAAGTATGCCTTGAGGCTGTAAAGGCCTGCAATGCAAAGGGCATCACCGTTTCCTGCGACCTCAACTACCGCAAAAATCTCTGGAAATGGGGCAAGAGCGCGATGGAAGTAATGCCTGAGCTGGTAGCCTGCTCAGACGTTATCCTCGGCAACGAGGAAGACGCATCCAAGGCTCTCGGCATCACTCCGGAAGGTGTCGACGTAGCTGCAGGCAAGGTTGAGGCTGAGGCCTATCTTTCCGTTTCAAAACAGATAATGGCCCGTTTCCCCCGCTGCAAGAAGGTGATCACCACGCTTCGCGGCTCCATCAACGCCAACGACAACACCTGGGCTGGCGTCCTCTACGACGGCAAAACCCTGTTCAAGTCGAGGGAATACCGCATCTCCCACATCGTAGACCGTGTCGGCGGCGGAGATTCTTTTATGGGCGGCCTGATCTACGGCCTGCTGAACTACGACAGCGACCAGAAGGCCCTCGATTTCGCAGTGGCTGCATCTTGTCTTAAACATACCATCTACGGCGACTACAACCGCGTCACCGTGGAGGAAGTGGAAAAACTTATGGGCGGCGATGCCTCAGGGCGTGTTGCCAGATAACATAAAAACTACGATTATGAGCAGATTCAAAAGGCTTCAGGTTTTCAATACCTTTATCGAGACAGGCATCGTTCCCCTTTATTACAACTCAGACGTCGAGATCGTCAAGAAAGTGGTCAAGGCTTGCTATGACGGCGGTGCACGCGTGTTCGAATTCACCAACCGCGGCGACTTCGCCCACGAAGTGTTCGCTGAAGTGAACAAATGGTGCGCGAAGGAATGCCCCGAGATGATCATGGGCACAGGTTCGGTATGCGACCCCGCTACAGCTGCCCTTTACATACAGCTCGGCAGCAACTTCATCGTCTCTCCCAGCCTCAATCCCGATATGGCAAAAGTCTGCAACCGCCGCAAGATTGCGTGGATTCCCGGCTGCGGTACTCTTAGCGAAATCAATCTGGCCGAGGAACTCGGCTGCGAGATTGTCAAGATATTCCCCGGCGGGGAGGTCGGAGGCCCGAGTTTCGTGAAGGCTGTCAAAGGCCCCTGCCCCTGGACTGAACTTATGCCCTCAGGCGGTGTGACACCCGAGAGGGACAGTCTCGAAGCCTGGTTCAAGGCCGGCGTGGCCTGTGTTGGTCTCGGCTCGAAACTTACTCCCAAGGACGTCATCGCCAGCGGTGACTTCGGTTTCATCGAGAAGAAAGTCCGCGGAGCTCTCGCAATCGTAAAGGAATTAAGATAGCACGCTATGGTAAAACTGGAAAAAGCCTGGCGCTGGTTCGGCGACAATGATGCTGTGACGCTGGACCATCTCGTCCAGATGGGCATCGAAGGTGTCGTCACCGCTCTCCACCATCTTCCTACAGGCGTAGTATGGCCCAAAGACGCAATTCTGAGGCGCAAGCTTCAGATCGAGTCCAAGGGTATGCGCTGGGCCGTTGTCGAGAGCGTGCCTGTTTCTGAAGACATCAAGACAGGAGGCAGCAGGCGTGACGAGCATATCGACAACTACCGCAAAACCATACGCAACCTAGGACAGTGCGGCATCGACACGGTCTGCTACAATTTTATGCCGGTGCTGGACTGGTGCAGGACAATCCTGGACTACCCGTACGTCGGCGGAGGCATCGGACTGTGCTTCGACTATCCCACTTTCGTGGCTTTTGACGTTTTCATCCTCAAAAGGCCCGGAGCTGAAAATGATTACAGCGAAAAAGACCTCTCCGACGCAAAAAAGGTCTTCGCCGCCATGACTCCCGAGCAGGCCGAAACACTCTGCCACAACATCATCGTCGTTACGCAGGGTTTCATCAACGGTGCCGTAGACAGTTCTGCCAGCGACTACAGGGAGATTTTCCTGTACTACATCTCCCGTTACAAGGACATCGACAAGGAGCAGTATCGCGCCAATCTCAAATATTTCATCGACGCGCTGATTCCTGTCTGCGAGAAATACGGAGTCAATCTGGCCATCCATCCCGACGATCCGCCCTACCCCATCCTGGGAATGCCCCGTATTATGGGATGTGCCGACGATATGGAATGGCTCGAGAAGGCCAATCCTTCTACCCGAAACGGCATTACTTTCTGCACGGGTTCACTTTCAGGCCGCCAGGACAATGATATGGTGGCGATGGCCGAACGCTTCGCCGACCGTATCCACTTCCTGCACTTGCGCAATACGCGATATATCGGAAACTCACGAAGCTTTTATGAGTCTGGCCATCTGTACGGCGACCTTGACATGCCGGCCATAATGGAGGTGTTCATGCGCGAGCAACGCCGCCGCATCGCTTTGGGCCGCAAGGACTTCCGTATGCCGGTGCGTCCCGACCACGGCATCCGCATCCTCAACGACCTCGACGCTGACAAATACAACATCGGTTACCCGCTCAACGGACGTCTGCGCGGCATTGCCGAACTCGACGGCCTGATGGTCGGCATCGACAGGATGCTTTCAAGGGAATAATTCTACGTAGGTTTACGCGGTAAGAGCATACTGCATTGCAGGCGACACTACCGCCCTCGGAAGTGAAGAGGGAGGGGCCCGTTGAATACGAGTTCTGCAAAGCAGGACGAAGTAGGCAATGGGAGGGGCGTAGTGAGCGACAGCGAACGAAGGTCGCAGCAATGCAGTATGCTCTTACCGTAACTCAGAACACGTACTTGATTATGTCGTAGAGCATTATGCCGCTCACTATGAGCTTGGCACCAGTGCCTGACATAAAACCTAGGAATGCTCCTAGGCTCGCCTTGAAAGAGTCCCAGACTCCCCTTTTCTCGAAGAAGAACTCGCCGATGAAAGCACCGCCGAGCGAACCCACAATGATGCCGAACGGAGAGAACATTCCCACAAAAAGGCCGACAATAGCGCCTACGCTGGCTGCTCTGTGGCCTCCAGTCACTTTAGTGAACCAGGCGGGCACAAAATAGTCGAAGATGGTCACTACGATCGTAATGATCAGCCAGATAATCAGGAAGCGCAAAGTCATCGGATCGGCAACGCCCCTTTGGCCTGAAAAATAGACAAGCAGCAGGCCGGCCCAGCTGAGCGGAGGTCCGGGAATACCAGGGACGATGCTGCCGGCAATGCCGACTAGCCCAAGGATCAAAGCGAAAATACAAAGTGCATCCATATAGTTATTCTGCAGGCGATGCTGCCCTTGATTTGTTCACAATCCAGACTCCGGCGAACACCAGCACTATCGCGAGCACCTTCTGCCAATTAAGAGTGTCCATTCCGGCCAATATGCTCACCACCACTGCGATGATGGGCTGAAGGTAGGTATACATACTGACGATGGTCGGCCTGAGCCTGCGTTGTCCCGCAGGTATCAAGAAATAGGCCACGAACGTCGCCATCACTATCAGATATGCAATCTCAAACCAAACCTTCGGTGTTATGGATGCATAATCCACAGACAGGATAGGCTTCAGGCTCATCGGCAAGGACACCGCCATCGCGAAGAAAAACATCCACTTCATCAGCGTGACAATGCCGTATTTCTGCGTGAGCGGTCGGAAAATGCCCAGATATGCACCAAAAGTGAAGCAATTGGCCACCAGCAGCGCGATTCCGGCCGGAGTCGAACTCTGCAGCCCTCCCTTGAAGTGAAGCGAAGTAAAAATCAGAAGCAGCGCACCTGCTAGTGAAGTCACTACGCCCAGAACCTTCTTGCCGGTAATAGGCTCCCCAAGGAACACTGCCGCGAACAGCATCGCCCACATCGGAGTCAGTGAACCAATGATCGAACAGTCAATTGACGAAGCCATCGTGATGCCCTTCAGGAAAGTGTATTGCGGCAGCGCCAGGCCGATGATGCCGGCAAGCCCCATCAGACACACATCCTTGAAAGGCACCTTCTCAGGTTTGGCAAAGAGCGACAAAAGCCAGAAAATGGCGGCTGCAAGGATCATCCTCGCTCCGAACAGTGCCTCTGGCGACACGGTCTCAGCATTAGCTATATCCTTGCAGAACACGATGTTCAGCCCGAATATGCCATACGCCGCCGCGCACGCCAGATGTCCCGCCAACTTTGAATTCATACGCCAAATATAATGATTCGTTGCAAATTATATGTTTGTTATCTTTGCTATGAATCCAGGCTGGCACGATTATCGCCTTAAAGCCGACTAAACCATCATAATTATGAAAAAAATGTTTGCTCTTACATTTATAGCCGCTATGATGATGACTACAGCTTGCGACAAGAACGAGCCGCAGAATACAGAAGAGAACGTACGCCACGATATCGCTTTGACAAAGGCTCAGTCAGAACTCAGCAGTCTGTCGAACGATTTCACTTTTGATTTCATGAAGATTCTGGCGACCAAGGAAGACAAGAACGAGAATCTGTTCGCATCACCCTTCAGCCTCCAGACAGTCCTTGCAATGACAGCCGAGGGTGCTGTCGGAGACACCAAGACCGAGATGCTCAACGCACTCAAACTGTCAGGTTACAGCGAGGAAGATATCGCCGGATACTTCAGGACACTCATCCCCGCCCTGGAGGGAGTGGACAATACGACTGTGATGGAGATTGCCAATTCCTTCTGGTCAAAGCAGTCGATTGTCATAAAGGATGATTACGCAGCCAAGTTGAAAGCCGACTATTATGCCGAGTGCAAGACTCTCGATTTCGACGGAAAGGTTGCGGCCGGTGCCGTCAACGGATGGTGCAGCGCCAAGACCCACGGAATGATCAACAAGGTTGTCGACGAAATCCCCGACGACCAGATGGTCGCACTCATCAACGCCATCTACTTCAAGGGCGAATGGAGCGACAAGTTCAACGAGAAGAACAATTATGACGACAATTTCAGCAACTACGACGGCAGCACCAGGAAAGTAACCCTGATGAGCAGAGGCGCCACGATGAATGTGTTCGTCGGAGAGCGTGCTTCAGCTCTTAGCCTGCCGTATGGTAACGGTGCATATGCAATGACTGTGATACTGCCGGCCAAGGGCGTTGACGTGAACGATGTAGTCGCAAGTCTTGACGCAGAGACCTGGAGAGAATACCGCCACGGCGGCGACAGATATGAAGTGTCGCTGTCCCTGCCGAAATTCGAAACAGAATACACAGCAGCAGACGTTTGCATCAACACCCTGAATGATATGGGAATGAAGAACGCCTTCACCCGTGCCGCAGACTTCACAGGCATCAGCGACACCAGGCTTTTCATCGACCAGGTGATCCATAAAGCCAAAGTCATAGTGAACGAGAAAGGCACTGAAGCAGCTGCCGTGTCATATGTCGGCATGAGACTGACAAGCGTAGCCGCTCCTCTCCGTCACCTTGACTTCAAGGTCGACCGCCCGTTCATCTACGCCATCAGCGAAGTAAGCACAGGAGCCATCGTCTTCATCGGCGTGCAGAGAAATTTCTAGACACTCTCTTGCAGTAAAAATAAAAGAGGGGCGGAAAAAATCCGTCCCTCTTCATTTTATTCCACAGATTCTAGAATCCGAAATAGGTATTTGCATTGTTGTAAGAGATGTCTGAAACCATCTTGTGGATGAACGGCATCTCGCTGCGAGGCAGTTTGCCGTCCTCGATGTCCTTGCCGAGCACGTCGCAGAGGATGCGGCGGAAATAGTCGTGGCGGGGATATGAAAGGAAACTGCGTGAGTCGGTCAGCATACCCACGAAACGGCTGAGCAGACCGAGAGAAGACAGAGCGTTGATCTGCTTGCGCATTCCGTCCTCCTGATCGAGGAACCACCAGCCGCTGCCGAACTGCATCTTGCCGGGAACGGTACCGTCGTTGAAGGTATATGCCATCACCGTCAGCACTTCGTTGTCCTTAGGGTTGAGGCAGTAGAGAATGGTCTTGGCCAGAGCGTCGTTCTTGGCAAGACGGTCAAGGAACTTGTGGCCGGCCTCAGCCATCGGCAGGTCGTTGATTGCATCGAATCCTGTGTCGGGACCGAGTTTCTTGAACATCTTGGTGTTGTTGTTGCGAATCGGGCCTACGTGGAACTGCTGTGTCCAGCCACTCTTGGCATCCATCACGCCGAAGTCGAACATCAATGCGCTCTGGAACTTGTCGAACTCCTTCGGAGTCGGCTTCTTGCCGGCGAGGGCATTCTTGAAGATACGGTTGATTTCCGTGGCAGTATAGTCTGCGGCGTGGAAGGTGTCCATTCCGTGGTCACTCAGGCGGCAGCCCATCTTCTCGAAGAAGTCGTGGCGTTTCTGCAGGGCCTCAAGCAGGTCGCGGTAGCTCTTGATTTCCATACCGGCTGCCTTCTCCAGTTTGCCGATATACTCCTTGTATGCTTTAGGGTTGTCGACACCGAGAGCCTTGTCGGGTCTCCAGGCTGGAAGCACCTTGGTTCCGAAAGGATGCTCAGCAATCTGTTTGTGATATTTAAGGTCATCCACGGGGTCGTCGGTGGTGCAGACGATCTTCACGTTGCAGCCCGTCATCAGTTTCTGGGCGCGGAAGTTTTCAGTGGCAAGCTTTGCATTGCACTCTTCGTAGATTTCGCGGGCAGTTGAAGGATTCAGGACCTTGTCGATACCGAAGATGTGGGAAAGCTCAAGGTGTGACCAGTGATAGAGAGGGTTACGCATTGCATACTGCAGTGTCTCAGCCCATTTCTCGAATTTCTCCCAGTCGGACTTGTTGCCGGTGATGTATTCCTCGGGAACGCCGTTGCCGCGCATTGCACGCCACTTGTAGTGGTCTCCGCCGAGCCAAACCTCAGTCATATTCTTGAACTGGGTATTCTCGGCAATCATCTGGGGAACCAGGTGGCAGTGGTAGTCGATGATGGGCATCTTCTCGGCGCTCTCGTGATAAAGTTCACGGGCAGCATCCGTTGTCAGCATGAAATCTTTTGTGATGAACGGGGTCATGATATTCGTATTATTAAATTAATATTTATCGATTCTTACAAATTTATTCAAATTATGAATATCAGGCAAGACAGAAATCCAGTTCCTCGGTGAGTTTTTCGCGGTCGAGATGCTGTCCGATGAACACGAGCTTTATCATCCTGTCACCGCATTCGTCATCCCAGTCCATCGCAAGTGTGGGATCTTCCATCATAAGCTGCTCAAGTTCTTCTGCGGGAGCTGTGGCATACCACTGTCCTATTTCCCTGAGTTGTTTCTGCTTCCCGCTCTGCTCGAATATGTATGACATATCATTGTTGTCGGTGAACCAGCAGATTCCTTTAGCACGGATGATGTTGGCAGGCCAGCGCTTTATCACGAAACGGTCGAACTTGTTGACGTCGAACGGGCGGCGACGGTAATAGACGAATGTGCCGATGCCGTATTCTTCCTCTTCCTCGCTCTCCTCCTCGTCCTCGATGGGTTTGCCCAGTTCCTTGATCCAAGCTGCGGACAAGCTGGCCTTGTCGAAGTTGAAGCTGTGTGTGTCGAGAATCTGCTGCAAAGGCACGTCGGAGAACGTGCATTCCACAATTTTAGCAGTGGGCTGGATGGCACGCACCACGGCCTTGATCTGCTTCAGCTCCTCTTCAGACACCTGGTCTACTTTGTTGAGCAGTATGATGTCGCAGAATTCGATCTGCTGGATAATCAGGTTCTCGATGTCCTCATCGTCGATATTGTCGCGGGTAAGGTCCTTCGCGCAGGCGAATTCATCCCTTAGCCTGAGGGCGTCCACCACAGACACGATGCAGTCCAGCCTGGGAATCCCATATTTGGTATACTCCGGAGGCATGCCCGGTATTGAGCAGATGGTCTGCGCAATAGGCACCGGTTCGCATATGCCGCTGGCCTCTATGACTATGTAGTCGATGTTTCCTGACTTTACCAGGTCACAAAGTTGGTTGACGAGATCCATCTTCAGGGTGCAGCATATGCAGCCGTTCTGCAGGGCCACCAGGCTGTCGTCCTTCTGCTTGACAACTCCGCCCTGCTGTATCAGGCTTGCATCTATATTGACTTCCCCGATATCGTTGACGATAACGGCGAAGCGTATGCCCTGCCTGTTGGTGAGGATCCTGTTGACGAGAGTTGTCTTTCCGCTGCCCAGATATCCGGTGAGCAGCAATACCGGAGTTTCTTTCTGATTCATCATATCAATGTTTTCTCTGCAGACAAAAATACAAATCAATTGCGGATATTATCCGACTAAAATCTGTAATCCGAGAGATTTTTTATGCCCGGCCAGGAGCCCATATAATTAGCGACCTTGCCCCTCAGATATATCTTCTTGTATTTGAGCTGGGGATTGTCCACGAGGTTGAGTTCAGTGCGCATCGCAGCCTTGCTCAGTTCCACAGCCATACATTCAGACCTCTTCGATGCAGACAGCGAGGCAGCGATGGCGATGTGGGTGGAGGATGTTATGTCCTCCGTGAAGAAATTCACGTTGCTTGCGGTGCAGTCGCCTCCGACTATATAACCCCATACCCATACCGTATCGCCCACGTGGCGGGCCGCCGAATCGATGCAGAAAGCAGTCTTTGGCGTCAGGCCATCCTCTTCGAAAAAAGTACCGTCGGTCAATATGTCTTCTGTCTCATAAATCGCATGGGTATCGACGGTCACCTCGAATATCGACTCCCCGGAATCTGAAGAGGCATCAAGATTGATGGTCAGGTTGACTCCAGAGCGGAAAGAACGCTTGAAGATCGGTTTTGTTTCGGTATCTGTGACTATCTCAAAGAGAGCTTCTCCTGGCGGGAAATAGGCATACCTTTCTTCTCCAACCGTATAGAGCAGGCTTTTGTCACCTTGCACAATTCGCAAAGGGCTCGTCCCGAACAGTTCACGGTACCGGTTCCCGAATTTGATACGGATTCCCGCATTGATTTGGGAACACTCCAGAAGAACCCGTGAAGTTTCGTTGGCGATTATCTCAACCAGCACTTCTGCGCCCCACTGCGGCGATTCAAATACAGGAATTGAATAATCAGCCGAGACTAGCGATACTTCATAGGTTCCTTCCGACAGCAATATCGATTCCGGCCGTTCTCCATACAACCCATAGTAGTACACCTTCCCCTCAAGGTCGGCGACAGTCAGCACGAATGAATTTGTGTCGGGGAGTGCGGTTGACTTGAGCGCAGGGGCGCCTCCATAGAAATCCGCAATCCTCAGCACCAGTCCTCCCTTGCGCAGCTGCTGGTCTTCCCCGTCCGGCAGCACGTGGCAAGCCGTGGCAATCATTGCAATCCCCAAAAAGATTGCTGCAATTCTTTTCATTTCTTGGTCCTCCATGTTTTAATGGTTAGCTGGCGCAATGTAAGCCGCGAAAAATTCCCGATCCATTTATAAACATTTATATACGTTTAATTGTTATTTTGCCGGCTAAAAATATTATTTGGAGATTACAAAGGGATTGCATACTTTTGCAGTCCCAAAATAAGGGTCTTGACTCGTTAGCTCAGTTGGTAGAGCACAGCACTTTTAATGCTGGGGTCTTGGGTTCGAGCCCCAAACGGGTCACTAAAAAAACCGCAACCTTCGTTGCGGTTTTTT
>JAEEGK010002057.1_pt1 | contig 50320 bp, 44 predicted proteins | sample 8958771 | NCBI WGS metagenome assembly JAEEGK01 (sample SAMN16246547, study PRJNA631951) | gut metagenome | biome: gut microbiome; feature: rumen; material: SC-attached | host: Bos | place: Iran: Karaj | collected 2018-10 | reverse complement strand
TAGTTTATGATACTTGATAAGAGAGACGAACTTCTGAAAGAAGTACAGAATTTGAGCGCTAAAAACGCTGAGGAAGTTGAGCAGCTCCGACTGAAATATCTGAGCAAGAAGGGTGAGATTACTGCCCTGATGAACGACTTCCGCGAGGTAGCTGCCGATCAGAAAAAAACTGTCGGCATGAAGATTAACGAGCTGAAGACTCTGGCCACTGAGCGCATCAACCAGTTGCGCGAGGAGTGCGAGACTCAGGAGTCGGGCGACGAGACACTCGACCTTACACGTACACCATACCCAATCCAGCTGGGCACACGTCATCCGCTCACCATCGTAACCAACGAGATTATCGACATTTTCTCGCGTATGGGCTTTGTGCTGGCCGATGGTCCTGAGGTTGAGGACGATAACCACATCTTCACCAAGATGAACTTTGCCGCCGATCACCCCGCTCGCGACATGCAGGACACATTCTTCGTGTCTCAGCATCCCAACGATGTAACCAAGAACATTCTGCTTCGTTCGCATACATCTAGTGTACAGGCCCGTATCATGGAGCGCATGCACGACGAGAACGGCAAGCTCACCTCTCCTATCCGTGTCATCTGTCCAGGTCGCGTATATCGTAATGAGGCCATCACAGCCCGTGCACACTGCTTCTTCCATCAGGTAGAGGGACTGTATATCGACAAGAACGTATCGTTCACCGATCTTAAGCAGGTTCTGCTGTCGTTTGCCAAGGAGATGTTTGGTGCCGACACCAAGATCCGTCTGCGCCCATCTTACTTCCCATTCACAGAGCCTAGTGCCGAGATGGATATCTCTTGCTTCATCTGTGGTGGCGAGGGTTGCGGATTCTGCAAGCACACTGGTTGGGTAGAGATTCTGGGTTGCGGAATGGTTGATCCAAACGTGCTCGAACTCTGCGGCATCGACTCAAAGGAGTACACAGGTTACGCCTTCGGTATGGGTGTTGAGCGTATCACCAACCTGAAGTATCGCGTAAGCGACCTCCGCATGTTCTCTGAGAACGACACTCGATTCCTCGAAGAATTCGAATCAGCAAACTAATATAATTAAAGCCTCACCTTTCGGTGGGGCTTTAATATTTTAAAGGCTATGATGTCGTCGCCTTATGACACCTCGATAGCTTTAGATACTTTCTCCTTTGGTTCGCACTTAGGCATCGTGATGGTCAGGATGCCGTCCTCAACCTTGGCAGAAATCTTGTCCTTTACCACATCATCAGGCAGTGTGTAGCTCTGTTCGTAGTTAGAGTAGCTGAACTCGCGGCGCAGATAGTGATGATTCTTATCCTCATGCTTGTGTTCGGCCTTGTTCTCGATAGCTACGGTGAGGTTACCCTCGTCATTGATGGATACACGACAATATTCCTTCTTAATGCCTGGAGCTGCAAGTTCCATGGTGTAATCCTTATCACTCTCCTTCACATTGACTGCAGGTGCTGTACTATTGGCACGAGGCAAAAAGTCAGTGTTCAAGAAATCGTCAAATACTGTTGGGAACCAACTGTTTTTAAACATTACTGGCAACATAATCTTTACCTCCTATTATACTTTTAGTTTAACAATGTTACGAGTGCCATCGCCTTTTAGCTTCAGCGCTCACCTACCAACGTGCAATTTACATGCCCAGTGCCAAATTGTCGCGCCCCTGCGGACATAATGGCACTAATTTTAAACCATGATAAACATTGCTGCCAATTATTTAAACTCACTTAAACATTGTGGCAAATATTTGGATGGTATTATTTTATTTCTTATCTTTGCAACATGATATTAGGACTAATCATAGCAATAGTAATGATGATGAATTCGTGCAACTTTGATACGCGAGAGCCTGTGGTGAGACCTGCCACACAGGCCAACCGGTTTTATACAGGCGACGCGCAAGAGCTTAAGTATGAAGTAGATAGTCTGCTGATGCGCCACAAAGGTAGTCAGCTTTATGATAATCTGGCAGCACTCATAGTGCCCCATGCTGGCTACTATTTCTCAGGAAATGTTGCGGCATCGGCCTATATGTCGATAGATACCAAGAAACGGTTCAAACGCATTTTCTTGTTAGGTCCCAGTCACCACGAATGGCTTGATGGTGCATCGGTAAACACTGAGGCCGACTATTACGCCACACCACTGGGCAATATAAAAGTGGACCACGAAACAGCTATCAACCTGACCAAGGCTGATAGTGTGTTTAGTTATCGTCGTTCGGCTCATGCACAAGAGCATTGTCTGGAGGTTCAACTTCCATTCCTGCAGCGCAGATTGGGCGATGTGCCCCCAATAGTGCCAATCATCATTTCGACCAACGACTACCACAAACTGAAACGGATGGCCGATGTACTGAAACCATTTTTTACTGACGAGAATCTGTTTGTTATCAGCAGCGATTTCTCGCATTACCCATCGTATGAGGATGCCTACGAGGTTGATGCAAAGACGGGTAAAGCCATCGAAACAGGCGATGTAGAGGAGTTTATTGCCACCATCAATGCTAATGCAGATAGCGGCAAACGTAATCTGGCCACGAGTGCTTGCGGCGAGTTTGCCATCGTTACGCTGATGCTGATGATGGACGGACAATACGACGCGAAGCACCTGATATATCAGAACTCTGGCGATATAGATAATCACGACCATAGCCGAGTGGTGGGCTATCATTCGTTTGCCATTCTGCGCCAGCCACAGTCGGAGTTTTCACTATCTGTCGAGGATAAGCGAATTCTAAAACAGATAGCTTTGCAGAGCATCAAGGACAAGCTAACTGGGAAGAATCATGGGGACAGGTCGCTTGACACGCTCAGCGAAGCGAGCAATCAAGGACCTGTCCCCGTGATTCTTCTACGCAAGTGCGGAGCTTTTGTTTCGCTACATAAACATGGGCGACTGCGTGGTTGTATAGGCCACTTCGGCGAGGATTACCCCTTGCATGAGATTGTGGCCAGGATGGCACGCGCAGCAGCATTCGAAGACCCACGATTTATGCCCGTAACCAGCGACGAACTAGCTGATATCGACATCGAAATATCTGTGCTCACGCCTATGCGTCGCATCCAGAGCATCGACGAGTTTCAGTTGCATCGTCATGGCATATATATTAAGAAAGGTTATCGCAGCGGCACATTCTTGCCACAGGTAGCCGATGAAGTAAATTGGACCAAAGAGGAGTTCTTAGGGCATTGTGCTCAGGATAAGGCAGGCATTGGCTGGGATGGTTGGCGCGATGCAGAGCTGTATGTTTACGAAGCAATAGTTTTCTGATGGAGTGCAGGTATTATCATCGTTTGGAGGATGGACGAGTGGAATGCGAACTATGTCCGCATCACTGCAAGATAAGCAATGGACGGACGGGAATATGTCGCAGTCGGCGTAATCATGGCGGCACGCTTGTTAGCGAGGTTTATGCCAAACCTTGCTCGCTAGCCATCGATCCGATTGAGAAGAAACCACTTTATCATTTTCATCCAGGCACCACATGCCTCTCCCTCGCTTGTACAGGTTGTAATTTCCGTTGCCTGAATTGTCAGAATCACGAAATCTCGCAGGTCTCGCCACAAGACGTAAACTACTACGAGCTGCAACCTGATGAGGTGGTTGCACTATGCCTTAAGCACCATTGTCCTGGTATCGCATATACTTACACTGAGCCGCTTACCTATATAGAATATATCAATGATATAGCCCGAAAAGCGCACGAAGCCGGTCTTTGGAACATATTGGTTACTGCTGGCTATGTATGCCAAGAACCACTGAGCCATCTGCTACCCTACCTCGATGCAGCCAACGTAGATCTGAAATCGTTTAGCGACGAGATATACCATCGTGTAAGTGGCGGCCATCTGCAATCTGTGCTCGACACCATCCTGGCCATGCGCGATGCAGGCGTTTGGGTAGAGATAACCAACCTGATTATTCCTGGCATCAACGACGATATGCAGATGATCAGAGAGATGTGCAAATGGCTGAAAGCTAACGGCTTATCCGAAGCCCCACTACACTTCAGCCGATTCTTCCCTCGCTACAAAATGCAGGATATTCCCCCCACCCCTCGCCCAACCCTCTTCGCCGCCAAGCAAATAGCCGAAGAAGAGGGCATCAAGCTCGTGTATTTGGGGAATATATAGATAATAACAATAATATAATTATAGCTTTATGAACTATTTAGAAGAGAAGATTCTTAAGGAGGGCGTTATCAGGCCTGGTAATATTCTGAAGATTGACAATTTCCTCAATCATCAGATACAGATGGACGTTATGCGCTTTATTGCACAGGAGTTTAAGACCAGATTTGCCGGCACTGAGATAACCAAGATTCTTACCATCGAAGCCAGTGGCATAGCTATCGCCACTATGCTTGGCAACAGCCTTGATGTACCAGTGGTGTTTGCCAAGAAGAGCGAAACACTAAATAGCAGCGACGACAAATACATATCGCAAGCCTATTCCTTCACCCATAAGAAGCAGAACAAGGTGTTCGTCTCTGCCCCCTACATCTCTGCATCAGATCACGTTCTTATAGTCGACGACTTCCTTGCCGAAGGCGAAGCCGTGCATGCCCTTATCGATATCACTCGTCAGGCAGGAGCCACGATAGCAGGTATTGGTATTGCAGTAGAAAAGGGCCACCAAAGTGGCGGCCGCAAACTTCGCGAAGAAGGCTACCATTTAGAATCACTCGCCATCATCGAAGAGATGGACTACGAAAACCAAACCATCAAGTTCCGCGAATAGACAATATAGTGAGTATCTTAGCGCAATAAAGTTCTGAATCGGTAACGCTTTTTAATGAACAGTATGGGGTGACATTTCGTCACCCCGTTTTTCCCCTCAGTTTGTATCATTTCTGTCATGTTTATTTCTCTCCTACGATCTTTGCTTTTTTCTTGCCATTAACGATATAGATACCTGATGGCAGCTGTTGCCAACAAGCTTCGAAATCAGCCTTTCTCGTATCGATGACCTTTTGACCACTAATAGAATATACCTTAACGCGACCTTCGTTATTGCTTACTAAAGGAATCTCGTCAACGCCTGTCGTTCCATCATCAAACTCAATACTAATGCTCCTAGAACCTGCAGATGACGACACCATATATGCCTCGAAAGGATAAACATTTCGCAGATTACTGATAAACAAACTGCCTTGATCATAAGAACCTGAGTAGGTGACAAGACTATTTGTTGCATTCATAGCAAATACTGATGATGCTTTATTTATTACAGCAAAGGCAGGCATAAACGTTTTTCCATTCGATGCAGATGTAACTAAAGAACTCGTCACAGCAACCTTCGCGTTAGAAGCAGAGAAAGTTACGTTACCATTCACATTATATTCATCATCATAATTTGTACTATTTGGCATAGAAATAATATAAGGTGTATTTGCATTGATAACGCTAGCTTTCTTGAATCCGTTATTTCCAAGTTCGTACAGCCAGAAAGGACGCTGGGTATTTGCATTATTATAATTAGCAAAAGGAGTCAAAATGCCCTTCGTGTTGTGCTCTATCTTCTGCACTTCGAATGGCAAAGCAATAGTCTCCCATCCCTTTCCTCCACCAGTCTTCATCTTATAATTATGAGTATAGGTAATAGTTTGGGCAGTAAACTCCGCAGGACAGTAGAAAATGGTATTAGTAGCATCCGAAAGTGTAATACTACTTGCGGAACCATCAACAACTACATTGCTGACATTAGATGGCGCATACGACTTCGAGTTGACATACAACAGGAAGTTCGACTTTGTCGACATACCCATATTGCTGAATACGTTTTGTGACAAGGTCACATCTGCATTCCAGACCAATGCCCCAAGTATACTATTGGAGAACAAACTTGAAGACACAGACGTCACCGTAGAAGGCAACGATACATAATTGAAAGTACGATTACTTAACACACCATTTGCAATAGTAGTAACCTGATATGTTTTTCCATCATTCACTACCGAAGACGGTATCTCTACCTCAGTAATGTCTGTCTTTACAGAGTGTACTTCTGCCGTACCCGTTGCATTGGAACCCAAATACGTGATGCCCTGTATTGCAAAGGTCACATCTTCTTGCTTTATCACGGTCAGTGTACCCTTTACATAAGAGATATTGTAGTTCTGGGCCTCAGCACCTGATACTGTAATGTCGTACGTTCCGACAGGACTATTCGTTGTAGCCGACGTAGAAAAAGTTGGTTTCTTTGTCAATACAGATGCCGTCTCACCATTCTTAAATCCACTATATTCTGCCTCGAATGTCGGGTTCGCCTCGCCTTGCTTTTTGACATACGACTTAGCCGTAATGGTCAATGGAGCTTTGGTGATAGTCAATGTGTTATCCACAAAAGTTACATTACTGTTTGTCACACTACCCTTTTCTATTTTAATAGTGTAGGTTCCCACAGAAGAGGTTCTTGTTGCGGAACAAGTAATCTTCGGAGTACCATTCAGTGTCCCTCCGCTAACCGTATACTCGAAAGTGGGATTATCGTCACCATATTCTCGAGTATAAGCTTTCATTGTAACAGTTATTCCACTGTTATCTGCATATACAGGACGAATTGATTGTCCCCAATAATTCTCTGCACCATCAGTTTGGTAAACACCTCCAGACTTGATGTCTAAATCCTTGTAACCATAATTATGTTGACTCACGCCCATGTCGCCAGACCAATAATAACCGTAAACTCCTTCACCGGAAAATGTTGAAGAGCCCTTCCTGTTTCCTGCCCAAGGCAAGAATATATAATTTCCATTAGGGCCTTTTACCCAATTCCCTTTTACTCCATCAAGCTCTCCCGCCGACCATACACATAAATCACGTAGTTCTTTCAACTCCTCAAATGTAGGCATCCTCCAAGAAGAGCCCCATTTAACATGAGCGAGATCATATTCCGTACCACATATTGACTCACCATCTTTAAAATAGTAATCGTCAGGGTCTGTTGAAGTCCTTAGTCCTGTTGGGTCACCTGCACCATACAAACCACCATAGTCTACAATCTTAGAAGCCCCAATATTCCAGCTGGCCCATTTTACACTAAGTCCCAAATCTACTATATCTGCAACCTTGCCAAAATCATCATTGTTCTCACTAGCCTCTTCAATTTTCGTAAACTTATTCCACCCTGCAGTGGACTGATAGGCAGACTTCGTACCACTAGGAACAATCAACGTTGGCTTTGAATAGTCAGAAAACGTATTTTCACTAATATCGAAAGGCTCTATTATTTCAGAAATCACAGAACTAAGACCACTACAACCATAGAAAGCATAGTTTCCGATACTCATTATGGAATTAGGGATTGTTATAGAGGTAAGACCATTACAACCAGAGAAAGCACTTTCTCCGATACTCGTCACAGAATTAGGAATAGTTATGGAAGTAAGACCACTACAATCAGCGAAAGCACCATTTCCGATACTTGTCACGGAGTTAGGGATCGTTATTGAAGAAAGAAATCTGCAACCATCAAATGCATGAACTTCAATTGATAATATGCCATTGGGGATTATTATAGAACTTATTTTACATTGACAAAATACATATTTGGGGATAACATCGTTATTATCTACAGAAAAAACAAACGAGCCAACATTGATACTACCATTTGGATCATAAATTCTTTTAGTGTCAAGATACTTATCTCCCCCAGTTATTATCTTCGCCCCAGAAATATCAAGTTTACTTAACTGTCCTTGAGTTTCTTCTCCAAGATAGTTATTTCCTGCCATATCGCGAAGCAAACGAAAATCTGTACCATTAAGTTCACCCGTCAATGTCAGTTCTTCAATGGTATATTTCTCGGATTCAGAGATTAAATCAGGTAAAGTACCTGCCGTTGCCACATGTATTGTCCTCTTGGTAGAAAGAGTCTCACTACCGTTATTTACAAATGCCATTAGTTGATTGATTGGGGCATTGTCCTGATAATGAGAAAAATAAACAGGTTGTTTGAATTCGTACTCATACCAATTGTCACCTACGGACTTACAAGTATTAATATATATGTATCCCCTAGAATCATCTTGCTCCACTCCATCCCCAATAGTCAAACGGTTAAAATTAATATTATATTTCGTATCTGCCGTGGAATTGTCATTGGGTTTAGTGGAGAAAAACGCACAACAATAAGTTCCATAGCTTGTCTTTGTATTCTTAACACGAATTTTAGTAAATGCGATTGTTTTATCAAAATTCTTAGTTACCTCTTTCCATTCCCCATTTGTCGAACTAGCCTCTTCAATTTTCGTAAACCTTTTCCAACCAGCAGTGGACTGATAGGCAGACTTCGTGCCACTTGGAACAATCAACGTCGGCTTTGAATAGTCGGAAAACGTATTCTCATTAATATCGAAAGGCTCTACTATTTCAGAAATAACATAACTAAGACCACCACATTTATAAAAAGCATAACTACCAATACTTGTCACTGAATTTGGAATCGTTATTGAAGTTAGACCACTACAATCCATGAAAGCCGTACTTCCGATACTCGTCACAGAATTTGGAATCGTTATGGAGGATAGACTACTACAACCAGTGAAAGAATACTCTTCAATACTCGTCACTGAATTTGGAATCGTTATGGAGGATAGACTACAACAATCGTAAAAAACATAACTTGCGATACTTGTCACGGAATTAGGAATCGTTATTGAGGTTAGACCACTACAACCACGGAAAGCAGAACTTTCGATACTCGTCACTGAATTAGGAACCGTTATTGAGGTTAGACCACTACATCCGTAGAAAGCAGAACTTTCGATATTCGTCACGGAATTAGGAATCGTTATTGAGGTTAGACCACTACAACCACGGAAAGCAGAACTTCTAATAGATAACAACGTTAAGGGTAATGAAACTGATTTTAGCTTTTCATTCACTAAAAAATCTATTATTCTTCCATCTATAGAAAATGACGTGAAGGCTCTTTCACCAACAGAAACAACATCATATTTACTACCATTAAAACTTATGCTGCCTGGAACAATAATGTCGCCAATATATGGATCATATTCCCCTTCCCAAGTCAATTCTACTGTGTTATCAGACAAAATGTTATAACACAAACCGTCAACCTTAAAGTCATAAGAAAAAACCTCTATAGAAGTTAATAGGAAGAACAGAAGCAATCCTAAAGCATTTTTACTTGTCATCATATCTCGAAGTATTATCATTTACTATTAAACTCATTCAAAACATATAGAGAGATCTTTAGCATCAACATCAATCAACCATTCATTCATTTCTAATAAACAATCTTTGTATTTGCCAAATGCACCATAATCATCATCAAGTACAAATTTCATGGAATTGTCTTTAAACTCTAACTTTAGAGAATTGCAGATTAACTTATCCTTTTGAGGATCATGTGTTTTTGAATGTAGTTTTTTAGTGGGTTCTATAGTATCTGCAAAACAAAACAAAAAGAGCAGAGGATTGTTCTTAATGGAAATACACCTAGCTTTGGAGAGGATAAAATCATCTAGTTTTTGACATCTATAGCAATTTGTATAATCATCATTATTAGTATTGTAATTTATATTGTGGCACATTATTATCCATGCAGCATATTGATATAGTTTCCCAACATTCTCTGTTTCAAATATTTTAAATTCATTATTTCGTTGATTCTCTGCTATTTTTTTGCCAATAGCAATCATTTCGCTATAAAAAACTTTACCGCCCCATATTCCATGGTCTTTTACATTCCACTTGCATTGACGATACTTATCGTATCTGTCAATGTTTTCTTTTGTATATTTGCTAGGTATGAAACCTGTTGGCATTTTCACCTTTACTATTTGTCCAGGTTCTTTTACTAATTTCCTCTCATATGCATATCCTAAATCATGAAATATACACAACAAAAACCATATAAAAGCGAACCTCTTTGAAGATGAGAATTCTTTATGAAGGATTCCCAAATCTTCAATTTGTTCATCAATTCCTTTTTTAATAATTTGAATGTTTTCATATATAGCGAAACCCAAAAAGAACAAAGATACAATATGTCTTAATCGTCTGTCTTCTCCTTCTGCATTTTCTTTTGTTTTTAGAGCATCTAAACATTTTTTCAATTGATCTGCAATTTTACCAGATTCAATAATCATGTTAATAATAAAAGTATACGATTTGTTGTCATCATTGAATAACTCATCAAACTTTAAATTTTTAAGATCCTCATTATTATAATAGCGCCATTTACCATTATTGATAATTTTGTTATAAATATTTTCTATCGTTTCCATATAATCATATCTTTAAATTGTTTCCTATAATAAGATTTTGTTACTTTTTTAATAATGTTAGCAATCTAGAATTATTTCAATAACCAGGCGTGGGATTATCACCTTCATTGGGTGAACTAACATCCTTAGTAGTAAACTGAGTAGCCTTCCCGTATGTGGTACCAGCATCAGTTGTAACGTAAGGACGAACATAGTAAGTGGTATTAGGTTGCAAACCTGTGAGAGAGAATGAAGATGTACCACTCTTGTTGTTTCCAGACGCCTTCTTAGCTGCATCACTGGTTGTTGGAGAAGAAGATGACGAGCTATAGCAGATACCGCGTTCATACACATAAAGATCATTTGATGAATATGAGAACTTACAGTTTGCAGAATTCTTAGTAATATTACTTACCTCAACATTACCCAATGTTGGCTCTTTAGCTGCGCTTTGACTGACTCTGATAGTAAGAGGACCGGATTTAAGCCCGGTAACAGTGATGGTTGCTGTTCGTGAAGAATAACTATTATTAGCCTGAGTACTAACAGCAATGCGAGATGTAGAAATTGACAACTTACACCAATCTTGATCAGAAATCGCATCCCAATCAATATTAGAACTGACAGTGATTGTAGAACTTCCGCCATTATATGCAAACTGCAAAGAATTCTCGCTAAGTACAATTTCCTCTGGAATAGGAGCCTGAGTAACAGTAATAGTTACCGGCTTTATACCATCGGTAATTGTAATACTACCAGTTCTCTCTTCCGTGGTTGAAGGGTTATTATTTACCCAAAATACAAGAGAACCACTTCCTTGCCCGTACCCGTAATCCAAATATAGCCAACGGGGATAATCTGTTACCATCCAGTAGCCACTACTGGTTATCCGAATGTTAAGTTCTTGGCTTTCTCCTGAGATAGAGAACGAGGTTTCGTTGACACTGATATCAGACTTAATAGCCTCGTACATGTCAGCATCTTCCAACTTCTCTCCACATGATGCCATTATAAGCATCATACATAAAGGGACATAAAATAGATATATCTTTCTCATTTTATCATCAATTTAGAATCGTAACAATATACCAGCACTTACTCCGAAACCCTCGCCCCATGACTTAATTTTGCTGTCGGCTTCCTTAATAACATTGAAAACATCATCTGTACCTACAAGGGAATTGTATTGTGGAGTAACATATAAACAAAGAGGTTCTGAAAGCTTAACTCTCAGGCTTATAGCCGCTAACAAAGATGTAGGAGATGCTTTCGAAAATTGAGAATCATATTTATTTTCTGTAATCTTTGTCCCATTTATCATGTTCGAAGAAACACCTATCTGAGGTACAATCTGTATTCTTGCATCAGGACTGATATTGTAACCCAATCTGACGGAGAGGCGACTGGCAGAATAGTCGTATGCTCCAATTATGTCTTCACTTCTTTTATAATATATACCAACCCCTTCTACTTTTTCTAACCCCATGGTATAATCAGCTACAAGCATAAAATTGCCAACTTCTATGCCCACATTAACTGCTGGCCCCATAATGCTCAAAGCATTGAAACTACCACCTACCATAAAATGAGGCTTGGGGATATTTAAACGCTTTATTTTCTTAACGAATGACTGATACATATCATCTTTGCCCTTGTTTGGCTGTGTTTCTTTTGTCGGCTCAACTATCTCTTCCTTGTTTTTAGTGGGCTCTGTTTTAACAGGTTGGTGGTTATACGTATACAAATTACGCAAGTAGTCTGCGTTAGTAATTGAGATTTCAACATCGTAGGTAGTTTTCGACTTAACAACAGTTGGCAACTGATAGTCTCTCAACATGCCAAGCACAGGGTGTTTGATAGTTATACGCTTGGTATTAGCAGGTACATAGAGGAATATTTCACCTACAGCGTTGGATTGTTTAAGGATTCCATTATTGGCTTCGAAAGTAAATAGCGTATCCCTGACTGTAAAGCGAATCAATGCCGCAGTCACACCATTCAGATCTTTAACATTAGAAGTCGCTGCTGTCAGATCTGTAACATTCTCATGGAAATTCTTAATCTCAAAGTCATGACTCTGTGCCATGCCTATCAAGGGCCATAAGAAAAGAAGAGTTAGTAATTTTAATCGAAAAACAGCCATATATTGTGCATTTTTATTTTATATCAAAGTCACTCAAACTAAACACTTCGTCTCTGGCCAATGCCTTACCTCCGATCTTGTCAGGCTGCCAAGTACGCACGTGAATCTCTGGGGCATTTTCATTACGGAAATCCCAAAGCAAGAAGAGATAGCCTTCGTCGTGATAGGTATTGCTAGTCCATCCCTGATGCAACGTTACACCATAGAAATTAGGATTGGTAGGATGACGCATAACCTCGATGTCATCAAACGAGACACGGATATACTTTGTGTTCTTGAAAACTTTGAGCAGATTGGTGAGATATTGCTGCTTGCTCTGCTTATTATAACGAATCTTCTGAGAAATGAATCCCTCTGGATGCTTTTGGGTGATTACCTTTCCTGTAATAATAAGTGCATCATCACTATACACCATATTCAGGAATTCTGCATCTTTCTGATTATAGGCAGTACGAAACTGCTCTACATAGTCGAGAATCATCTGGCGACGACGAAGGTCTGTGAGTTCCAGATTGCTTTTAACTACATTCATATATAGGTTCATCGAGATACTAAGATGGAAACTCTCAACATTTCCCTTCTTATCGAAGTTGATAACAGCTTCCTGATATTCGTCTTCATTGAATTCTCGTTCAGATGCAGGTTTCATCAACAGAGGGATGTTGCGTATCTGATAACCAGCTCCCGTTGTGATACAATGTTCTACTATTTCGTCATCAACACATATAAATGGCGTATTTTGCCAAAGCATCTCCATCGAATTCTGAACCTGCTTGTTAACTCCCATTACTGTGAAGTCAAGACGACGATGGGCAGACTGTGCAGCATTGATTTCATTCAGTATTCGCACTATAGACTTCTCCATTCTCGACTTAATTGCAACATTGTCAATACCATCAGTGATGGTTACGTTAACTGCACCGGCATTCGTTATCCACGACAGGCCTGCAAACATTAGCATTAAACTGTAAAATATCCTTTTCATAATCTGTTTGTTTTATCTGTCAAAAATTAAAACTAAACCATATTGCTCCACAGTTTTTATAATTACTGATTGTGTCCTTTTTTCGAGTCTTCAAGTTGTAGATATTATGATGATTCTTAAATAATACGGCAACGATCTCTCCTTCTTTATTATATATAAATAGGTATATGCTGCCGTTCTCAGGCATCGTGCTGTATTTTCCATATCCATTGATTCTTTCATCTGCCTTCAGACCTTTGATATATGGTTCTATCTCATAGAAGCTGATGAGTGTAACCATCTTGTCCTCTTCAGGAGTAAGAAACAATTCGCATTCTTCTGTGGCATCGTTAAGAGGAGAAAGCCCATCAATCTTATTGTCCCTTTCTGTAGAGATATCAACCACTCGGAGACCTTTATCTGTAACTTGGACTTTCAAACCTATATTAATAGGTGTTTCGACTACATCCCAAATGTTAGAAACAACATACCAATCATTTTCTAATGGCTTAATAGTTCGAACAACAACTCTAGTTCCAGGATCAGATCGTTCATAAGTAGGGGAACCGTCAATAAACATATTCACGACATAGCTACTATCTCCTTCGTATCCATCATAGGGACATTCTATGTGAATTTGATTAGCAACCTCAGGCGTAAGATACTTAAGCAAATCGGATAACTTTTCACAATTAAAAGATTCGTTCTCAAAGAAATCCATATACATGTGTTTGATAAATGCTATCTTATCTTGATGGCTAATGTTTTCTTCGCCTATTTCTTCTTGTTTCACGTCAGATATTACATCACTCTTTCTTACATATACAAACGCACGTTTGTAATTTCCACGACGAGTAAGCAAATCTGCCCACTTTTCTTTTGAGTTGGATATAAGCAATTCGGCATTCATGCCAGGATGTTTACAGCTCAACCAGTCGTGAAGTTTCAGTTCCAATACAGCATAAGCTCCTGACATAGCTTCAACAGCGTCCTTCATCGTTGACTCTGCATAGATGAATGAGGTATCACGCTTTATCGCATTGATATCTACAAGGGAATCGCCCTTTTCTATGTCCTGAGCCAAAACCGAAATACTCATCAATAAACTGATACAAGATATTATAACCTTTTTCATTGCCACTTAATTTTACGACGATTAACAGATTCTTTTTTAAATAGACTCTTCACATTATGTGTCGGAATATAAGACGTAAGCCTAACTTTTAAAACAGCATTGTTATCTGATATATACTTATCAGGAATAACTACTGAAAGCATGTGATTAAACCCAAACTCCTTACTTTGGGCTATGACTAGAGCAAGTAAGCCGTCTTTGTGTTGCTCCTCAACAGCAAAATACACCTTCAACCCCCACAATGCACAATAGTTAATCCATTGTCTTAATGAAATAGTATAGCTTATAGATTTCATTCCATAAACAGATTGTTCTATATGCATTCGATAATCAACTCCATCAATCAGCCCATGAAATAGATTAGCTGCAGAATAATCAGAATGGGACATATGAAAGAATGGATTGTATGATTCGCCCACCTTATTATAATATATGGCGTCATTCATACTTTCAAGCTCTATAAATCCAGTCTTCGACATATAGATACTATCATCCAACATGACAAAATGATCTGGTATTTCATATAAAACCTTTTGCTGAGGGGCAGCAAGAATACTGTCCTTCAACTTTCGTTGTGCCTCTTCCTGATGCATGCCTAGTAATAAATCATACTGAATAGGAAAAACTATTGTAACAAAAGGAACGTCCTGTGTTTTCCATTCTACTTCGTAATAGCGATCATACATACTGATAGAGAATTGCATTGTGTCTGCAATATTAAAAAGGTCTGAGAAAGTACCCTTTCGAAAGAATACTTTATCATCAGCCATCTTTGTGTCAACTGTTGTTCCACTCACTTGGGGCAGCTCGTTGAAATAGCGTTCTAGAAAGTCCATCACTATTGCATTTGTATGATTGGCTGCTACACGTTGCTCTTGGCTGAATAACTTCAACCGTTGCGCTGGAACTTGTACACCATATACAATCAGCAAAAATAACACAAACAAGCGAAAATAGTCCCGCATCGCAATCATCTACCTATTAAAATACTACCTTTCACCTGATTATCAGCATCATACCAAACACCTTGAACTAGATGGCCTTCGTAAAACTCACCTACCACATAGTCACCAGGATCGGCTACTCTGCCTTTGGGGTCACGACTATCAATCTGATGAGAATACTTAAATACAAGACGCCCTTTGACATCATGAGGCTTACCAGATAACAATTTGCCTTTATAAGTCCCATAGCCCAAATCTTTCACCACTTTCTGTACAGATTGACTAACCTTTTTCTCTGGTTTTACAACTTTAACCACACTATCTTCAACTACCTTTTGTTGAACAACTATCTTAGCAGTAGATATTGAATCGCTATCTACTGGTAGTGGGTCTTCTTTTACTATCTGTTCTTCTTGTTGTTCTTCATTAGCAACGTTTTTTATATTCTCTCCCCTTACAAAGAAAAGAAAATATACCATGATGCCCAATATTACGATCAACAGTATTATGATAATAGGCATAAACAGTTCTCTTTTAGGCAGTTCTTTTCCACAATACGGACAGAAAACGGCATCGTTATCGACTTTTTTATGACAATATTTACACTTCATCGCTTATACATTTAATTATTCATATACTGTTCAATATCCTCATTTTGTATTGCTTCTTCGCTTTTCACCATAGCCCATACTTCTGAGCCTGCATCTACAATTATTAAGCCATTCTTATTCTTTCCTATTATTACACAAGCATTACTATTCTCTTTATAGACCTTTCCATACGATTTTGCCTTAACTACGAGTTTTTTATAAAGGAGATTGGTTCTACCACCCATCTTATAGCCAGAGACTGTCATTTTTATGTATTGTGGATACTCTTTTGTCCAAGTAACAGGATTCTGTATCCATTCACTTACAGTCTCATCATAATAACTCTCTCCTCTTTCCACCATATTACCTAAATAATAAAGCATCACATTTAAATTCACCCCTTTTTGAATCTCTTTACTATAATGTAACTGATCAGTGTTTATCTCATTAGGATCCAGCTTTAAACGAGAATCTTCTTCACAATTCTCATTATATACCTTGACTAATTCTGCTGGCGACATTTTAATTCCAAAACCACCAAAACCAATAGAGGTCATTTTTATTGCAGATACAATGGCATCAAAATCAACAAAATCACTGACAATCACCTCATCAGCTGAATGATATGCCACGGAACAAATATCGGGGACGTCTTTTATTTCTTCTCCCTTACGATTAACAACACCCCACGTCTTGTCCGTAATCTGAACAAAAGCATTCTTTTCATCATAAAATGGTAACACGTCCTGATAATAATCTTTTGATATTTTATTTCCATCAAGGTCAATAAGAGACCATTCCTGATGACCATCAACGGCAGAATTAACCCAAAGCAATTCATCTGTTGCCCAGATTATCACATCGTATTTTGGACGAATCAATACCTTATCATCTATAGTACGAACACCTAAAGCCTCGCCATTACTGAATACGAACTTGCCGTCTTTATATGCAGACAAACCTTGAATCTTGTTTGTTGGCTTAACTATCACATTTCCTTCCAAGTCTATGATTCCATAGAGCTTTTCGCCATCAGAAGTCTGCTCAATACCAATATAACCATCTGACAAAACAGCTATATCATCATATTTTGCCATTCTGATTCTACCTTTTTGGATTCCTGTTGGGTCTATGACATCATAGATGAAATTATGTCTATCCTCCTCTTCCTTATACTTCATGTCAAGTGCAAGAAATCTATCTGGAGCTACATGAAATATCTTGCAATATTTTTTTGCTTCAAGTAAAATCTCTCCCTTCGTATTTATGATACCAACAGCATCATCTGCCTCGAACAAAGCATATCCATAATGGAAATTTTCCATTCTGGTTATAGGTTTTGAACCTGATTTATCAAGGACAGCAATTACATTTCCTTCTTTATCAATCAAAGTAATATGCTCATTCTTTTTCACTGCAGGAGCGACACCATGATAAAAATCACCTATCGATACATATTCGTCGCCAACTTTCTCAGGGTTTCTGGTAGCAGTAAAGATTTCCCATAGGTCATTACCGTTTCTAACCATGAACACTCCCTCTCTAGCTAACGTAGGCATATCCTTAAATTCTTCCTCAAAAAGAATCGTTCCATCTGGTTGCAGCATTCCCCATCTGCCTTTTTCACTTGACCTGAAGGGAACACCTTCCACATCACTTGTGACGTTTTTAGAATCAAATATAACTATATCACCCTTTTTCAGAACCTTAACACCTAAAAAAGCTCCAACAATAATTACACATAGTGTTAGTACAATCAATATGTTTTTTACTGATATGTATTTTCCGAAATCAAACTGGGATTGTTTTTGCTTTTTTGGTTCTACATTAGGAGTATCTATATTAGCACTAGCATCTTCAACTATATATGCAGTTCCACAATTAGGACAAAACTTTTGTCCTTGCATTTGCTTCGTTCCACACTTTTTACAATACATATTATTTAGAATCTTTAGTTATTAATTAGGTTAATAGAAGTGTGAGCCTATCAGCTAATCTAACTGAAGGCCTTCGACTGCCCGAGAAAAAGATTAGAAAACAGCTCACACCCAATGTATGAAGCTAGGATATACCTATACTATCACTACAAAGGGAAGAACGTCTTCACTTTTCCATTTTCTCTAGAGAGTTGTCGAAGTTCTCAGTTTGGAAAAAGCTAAACGCTTCCTATGTCATGTCTGCGACGGATTATCCGCCACGATGCAAAGATAAGCATTTATTTTGAAACGACGTTCAATGTGAGCTGAAATTTTTGCAAAAATAGCGATATTTTTCGATAATGAGCCACTTTTATCGAAAAAAACACAAATTCTAGTTACACCTTATTATATAATAAAGAAAGTCTCGAGATGTTTCGAAGCTTTATATCTTCTGGTGGTTGTATGTCTCAACCTGACGTTTGATTTCTGTTTTAATAGTTTCCCAATTCAGAAGAATTCCAAAGCGTTGGAAAAGACTGTCTGAAATGATAACATCTGTAATCTTCTTGGTTTGTGTGTGAAATAGTGCAGATAAACGAGAGACATACGGGGGCGAGAGTACGCATCTGTTTGCATTCCTCGACTATTCTGTCGAGACCATAATAGCGATTGATGAGTTGCCAATCGTTCATCTGTCCATATTCTAAAACTCGCTGAATGATATAACGAGCTGAGACCTCCATCGACAATTCCGATGGATCAGCATCCCAAAACAGATTCTTGGAAAAACTCAACAAACAGTCTCTTTCGCTCATATTATCTATTGTTTATCGCCTGCAAAAGTAAACAAAAAAGCCGAAAGTTCCAAATAAATATGATTGTTTTTACAAAAAAGACAGCATCCTGCCACAATCCTTTTACTAGAAAACTACAGTCCTTTAACGGAAGGACTGCAGTCATGCATGTGGAGGACTGATTATTCCCACGTTGGGAATAAATTGTGCCCACGTTGGGAACAAAAAACGGCATTTAAATGCAGGATAAGCGTAACTTATATGGCAATGAAGTTACGCTTCGTAGACGAATTTTCTAGAAAAAGATCGACACCTAACATTTCTGCGTGAAAACCAAGTGTACAAAGGGTTTCGGCCATGTTAGGTCTACATGCAACACCTAACATAGACCTAACACAGACCTAACATAGACCTAATAATATATATAGGGGGAAAACTTGCAAGCGCAAAATAAAATTTTTACCAACGGTCACAAGGATGTTAGGTGTATGTTAGGTCTGTGTTAGATGTATGTTAGGTCTAAACACAGACCTAACATACCGCAATCCCTTTATACAAAGGCAATGCAGAGGATTATGTTAAGTATTGAGTAATATTAAGCTATTGTTTATTCTCCAGCAGTTTCTGCTTGATATACTCTTGAATATCAATTGCAGAGACATCGCAAACTGGACCTAATTGCATGAAAGCCTTATCTTTTCTGAATCGTTCGCCATCACATAGAATTGCAAGAAGGTTCTTTCTTTTCAGGAGATGTCCTGAATGCTCTAAGGCCATCTCAATCATTTCATGAATATCAATACCTTCGTTGAGAATAGTATAAATATCATAATAATCACGGAACTTACTGCGACGAAGCATTGCTTCCATTTTCATTGCTCCTATTGACTTAATATCAGCAAGTTGCAGATTATTCTGAAATGGAATAACTTGCATAGAAGGAATTCGTTTCCTAGGAGCTGCATAAAATGACAATTTCACACCCTCAACAACAAACTCCACAAATCCAAAACTACCAATCTCCATTGCATCTATCCTTGCAACAGATTCAATTTCACGTTTAATAGCAGAGATTGGCACCTCAGATTTATCATTTGTAGATTTCTTCCAACACATAAAATCCAAGTCCTCGCTTTGGCGCTTATTTAACTGCAAACTAAGAGCAGTCCCACCCACCAAAACGAAAGGCTTGATACATTCCAAACGAGTAATTCTATCAAACACTTCGAAAGTTTGAGGAGCTAATCCATTCATCATGCTGTCATACGCTTATTAATTTGACGTGTTTCCATTGCCTTTACATATGCTCCAGGTTTCTTCATGTGGAAATACCACCAAGCAATGAATTTGTTAAGCACATAATAACGATCACCCAATGGAACGACATTTTGAATCCAGGCCTTTTTTACAAAACTAAGAGAATAAAGAACAAATAGCTTGTCTATATCATCCATATCAAGATGCAAGATTACCAACTCCACCAAGATGTCATCAGGTACATCCTTAATGGATTTCTGATCATACGACCAAAAGGCATTTGCCTTCTTAAGTCGCTTAATCAAATCATGCTTTAATTCTTGCTTCTGCATATCAATTTACTATATTCGATGGCAAAAGTACGTAAAAAAGCCGAAAGTTCCAAATAAATATGATTGTTTTTACAAAAAACATAAACGCATTCTGAGCCTGACAGCGGCAATTAAGGTGGTTGGTTTTGAAAACTAACTAGCGAACAATTGCAAGCTAGGTACTTTGCAATTGAAAACTAGTTAGAAAAAAAATGATGGAATTTCAGTTCCACTTCCACCCAATATCGTGATAAGCCGTATAAACACTGGGGATGGAGCAGGTGGAAGAGGATTATTTCTCTTCCACTTGTCTTCCACTAATTATAAAATTCTCTGGAGAATTTTGCAACGAGCTAGGCAATCAATGGCAACGATGTAACGTCTCGCTCGAAAATTCTCAAGAGAATTTTATTACACTTCAGTGTTAAAAAGCTTTCGATAGGATTATTATGTTGTTTTTCCATAGGCTATCGATGCTTAAAAGCTAGGTCTTACATATAAAGAAACAACTTCTTACAGAACAAAACAACTTGTTTTGCTTTCGAAGAAGCTATCTTTTGGCTGGTAAGAAATAGGATATTTGATAGTAAAACAAGTTGTTTTACCTTGAAAAGTGGAAGAAAAGTGGAAGAGGAAAAAGTCTCTTCCACTTCCTGAAACCCGCATATACAAAGGGATAGAGACGCATCGGGTGGAAGTGGAAGAGATTATTAAAAAAATATTATTCCTTGGCTGTTACGACTGTAACTATGTAGGCGCTGAGGAGGACTAAGGCGCCGGCTACGGGTTTGTCCCAGGTCAGGGCGTCTTGGCCAAGCATGATGGCTACGAACGAGGCGATGACGGGTTGGAGATTGGTGTAGATGCTGACTGTGGTGGCCTGGAGGTTTTTCATCGCAAAGGGGATGAGGAAATATCCCAAGGCTGTGGCGCCAATCACAATGAAGGCCATCTCGGCGACTCCATCCCAACCCCACGATGCACCATAGAGTGCATTGGCCGAAAGCTCTGGCAATGCGATGGGAACAGTAACGATGGCGGAGATAAGGAATACGTACTTCATCTGGGTGACAGGCGAATACTTCGAAGCCACATTGCGAGTGATAATCAGATAGATGGCCCAAGTGAGTACACTCAGGATGGCTAGCGAGATGCCTATCAGATCGTTTTTGCCAGAACCTAGCGACTGACTCATCAGCACCATAAGGACAGCGCCAGCGATACCTAGCAACACACCAAGTGACTTCATCGGAGTAATCTTCTCGCCAATAGTGAGTGCGGCACAAAGCATCACAGCCACAGGGGTGAGTGTGGCGATGAGAGAGAAGTAAACAGGACTGGTATAATCTAGTGCCCAAGCGGTGAGAGTTTGCGAGATAACAAAGCCCAGCAATCCGCCAAACAGTATGGTTATCAGGTCCTTGCGCTCAACATGCTCCTTGGGCAGAAAGGCTGCAATCGCCCAAAACAATATGCAGGCACCCAGCGACCGCGAGGCCATATAGCCCATAGGGGTTACCCAATCGTCGAGCAGAAGTTTGGATACAGGTACGCCAAGGCCGAAGATGGTGTTGGCGAGGAAGATGGCGCTATGCGCCTGGAGTTTTTTGTTCATATAGCTTGATTCTTTCTTTGATTGACATTTTTGCGTATCGGCGCCATTCGGTGGCGTCGTTAGTGGCGAGATAGTCGAGATTATTCATGTGGCGATAGGCCTCTATCTCGAATGGGTTAAGCAGGTAGGCTCCGTGACGCATCTTGCGATTGGCAGGAAGTGCTTTGAGCCAGTACCATATATATAATAGGTAGAAGCGAAACCACGAATCGCCACACGACTGGGCTTGGCGCAGGTGGATCATCTCGTGATTCTTCATCTCCTTGTTGCGACTGAACAGGTCGGCCTCAGCCTGTGTGGGCGTAAGTATGTGACCAAAGAACGTGAGGCCCTCGAACCCCTTCCGCATCCAGAAAGAGTTGACCACAGCGGGCATATCAACCACCCTGCTGGGACGAACCGCACGCCAAATCAGCGGCACCACACTAAACATCATCCACATAATGGATGCAAAGGTAGCAAATTAATTGAAAATTGATAATTGATAATTGAAAATTGTTTTGATTTCAAGTTTTTTTTGTATTTTTGCACACAAAAATAAATGAATAATGGACGAAATAAAGCGTATAGAACAGCTCCGCAAAGAGCTACACGAGCATAATTACAAATACTACGTACTGAACCAACCTACCATTGGCGACCAGGAGTTCGACTTCATGATGCACGAACTGCAGGACCTGGAGGCTAAGCACCCAGAGATGGCGGACCCGAATTCGCCAACTCAGCGCGTGGGTAGCGACCTGAATGCGGAATTCCGCCAGGTGGAACACAAGTATCCCATGCTATCGCTGGCCAACACATACAACGAACAGGACGTGGCCGACTGGTACGAGAGCGTGAAGAAAGGCTTGGCAGGCGAGGATTTTGAGGTGTGCTGCGAGATGAAATACGATGGACTCTCGATATCGCTGACATACGTTGACGGAAAGTTGACACAGGCTGTGACTCGTGGTGATGGTGTGCATGGCGACGATGTGACGGCAAACGTAAAGACTATACGTTCGATACCCTTGGTGCTTGGGAATCACGGGGACAGGTCGCTTGATATGCTCGGCGAAGCGAGCAATCAAGGACCTGTCCCCATGATTCCCTACCCTCGCGAATTTGAAATCCGCGGCGAGATACTGATGCCTTGGAGTGTGTTTGAGCGACTGAACAAGGAGCGCGAAGAGGCCGAAGAACCACTGTTTGCAAATCCACGAAATGCGGCTAGCGGCACACTGAAGAGTCAGAAATCTAGCCTGGTGGCAAGTCGCCAACTGGATGCTTACCTATATTATCTGCTGGGCGAAGAACTGCCTGCCGAGGGACACTTTGAGAATCTGGAAGTGGCCCGCAGTTGGGGATTCAAGATATCAGAGGGTATGAAGAAGGTAAAGACTCTGCAACAGATTTACGACTTCATAAACTACTGGGACACTGAACGCAAAAAACTGCCTGTAGCTACGGATGGTATAGTGCTGAAGGTGAACTCTATCCGCCAGCAACGTGCCTTGGGATTTACAGCCAAGAGTCCACGATGGGCAATCGCATATAAATTCAAGGCCGAGCGTGTATGCACCCGACTGAACGAGGTGACTTATCAGGTGGGTCGAACTGGAGCTATCACGCCTGTGGCCAATATGGACCCAGTGCAACTGGCTGGTACTACAGTGAAACGTGCCACACTGAACAACGAGGACTTTATAAAGAGTTTCGACCTGCACATAGGCGACTACGTGTATGTGGAGAAAGGTGGCGAAATCATACCAAAGATAGTTGGCGTAGACATCGATCAGCGCCCAATAATCGCACAACCAGTAGAGTTTATAAAGCGTTGTCCTGAATGCGGCACGCCACTGGTGCGCTACGAGGGCGAAGCTGCGTGGTATTGTCCTAACGATACGGGCTGTCCGCCACAGATTAAGGGCCGCATTGAGCACTTTATCGCCCGCAAAGCGATGAATATCGACTCGCTGGGACCAGAGACCGTTGACGAATACTATCGTCACCATCTGATACACAACATAGCCGACCTGTACGACATCGACGTGCAACAGATTAACGGAGATGGAAGTCGCACCAAGTCGGCCCAGCGCATTGTGAATGGTATCGCAGCATCGAAGGATGTGCCTTTTGAGTGTGTGGTGTTTGCACTGGGCATCAGGTTTGTCGGCGAGACATCGGCCAAACTTCTGGCGCGACACTTCAAGAATATCGATGCGCTGATGAATGCAGGAATAGAGGAACTGCAGGAGATTGAAGGTATCGGAGAGGTGATGGCAAAGAGCATCATCACCTACTTCCATAATGAGGAGAATCTTAAGATTATCGAGCGCTTGAGAGCATACGGCCTGCAGATGGAACTATCTGAAGCTCAGACGGCTAACGTATCAGATAAGCTAGCAGGACAGAGTGTAGTAATCAGTGGTGTGTTTGCCCATCACAGTCGCGATGAATACAAGGCCATCATCGAGCAGAATGGTGGAAAGAATGTAGGAAGCATCAGCAGTAAGACATCGTTTATACTGGCTGGCGAAAATATGGGACCATCAAAACTGCAAAAGGCAGAGAAGTTGGGAATAAAGATTATGAGCGAGGAGGAATTCCTCTCACTTCTTAATTCTTAACTCTTAATTATGAATTAGTCTTCGTCCCAATAACTTATAGTGCGCGTCTGGACAACTTCCATTGTCTGGGCGCGCTGTCCTTTTAGCCAGTTGGTGATGTGAAGCGTGTTTTTGGTCCAGTTTTCGTTGTCGTCGCGCTCCTCGATATTGTACTTCATCGTGACGCTCATAATGCACTCGTTGTCCTTGTCGAATGCTTTCTGACTCTGCTGGGTCATCTCGCCATCATCGTCCCATTTATAATCGGTAACCAGTTTCAGGCCAGAAACCATATTGGTCTGGATGGTGCGCTTAAGATTGCCATCATCGTTGTAATCGTAGGTTATCTGCTTTTTCTCGCCTCCTTCAGTCAGTGTGGCCGAAATGAGATAGCCCACCTGATTATAACGTCGATCAGTGAGTTCCAGAGATTCGATCTTTCCCATCTCGTCAAAATGCTCGATAGGATTCTCAGCCACAGGATTCTCAGTGATAACCTCCTGTACAAATCCCTTCAAGCCCATATTCGACACATCTTTATAATATGGCGACATGTTGAGATAATAGTAGCTGATGGAGTGAGCACCGTTTTCGTGCAAAGTCACCATCTGACGTATATAGCCATACTCTGTGAGTATATATAGCGAACCATCGCCTTTGGCCTTGAAGTTGCCAAACTCTCGTTGCAGTTTGCCCAGAAGATACTTCTGATTGCGCTCATAGAGTTCGCGAGTGCGATATGGGCCGCAAGTTACAGTTGCCTCGCTGAGCATCTTGGTCTTGTCGTTGACTGACACTTCGAGACGGGCATCTTTTATTCCATAGAAATCGCCCTTGAAGTGATAGGTGTCATCATCGTTTTCGCCCTCAACCAGCTGAAATCCGATAGCCTTAAGTGCAGGAACAAACGCCGAATCGGTACCCTCGAGCGGGGCATCCATCAGCGTAATGCACTTAGGATCGTAGATGGCCTGACTCCAAACCATCATAGCTGCCATAAGCATGAAAACGAGCAATCCTATCTTTTTCATAACGACTGCAAAAGTAAGGAGAAAAAGCGAAAACGCCAAATAAATTTGGTATTTTTCTCTTTTATTTGTATCTTTGCACCCATGAAAAAGGGACTTGTACTAGAAGGTGGCGCGATGAGAGGGCTTTTTACTGCCGGCATCCTGGATGTGATGATGGAGGCGAAAGTAGAGCCCGACGGACTGATAGGTGTATCAGCCGGAGCTGCTTTTGGATGCAACTATAAGAGTCGCCAACCAGGACGAGCCATACGATATAACAAGAGGTTTGCACGCGACAAGCGTTTTTGCAGTTGGCAGTCGTGGCTGAAGACGGGCGACCTGTATAATGCCGAATTTGGCTACCACGTAATCCCTACCTTATTCGACGTGTTCGACAACAAGGCATTCGAGGAGAATCCGATGGAGTTTTATGCCGTCTGCACTGATGTGGAAACAGGCAAGCCTGTATATAAGCAGTTGACAGAAGGCACACAACTGACATACGACTGGATTAGAGCCTCGGCATCAATGCCATTAGCATCGAAGGTGGTTGAGCTTGAAGGCATGAAAGTTCTTGACGGCGGAGTAGCCGATTCTATCCCCTTGGAATATTTTGAGAGCATTGGATACGAGAAGAATATGGTGATACTTACCCAGCCTGATGGCTACGTAAAGGAGCACAACAAGCTGATGCCGCTAATGCGCATAGCACTGAGGAAATATCCCAACATGATTGAGGCGATGGACAATCGCCATATAATGTACAACAAGCAACTAGTATATGTATATCAGGCCGAATCGACTGGTCGCGCACTTGTGATTCGTCCTGAAGAGCCGCTACCTATCGGCCACATATCACATAATCCAGAAGAGATGCAGCAAGTATACGAGATAGGCCGCAAAACTGGAATGAAATATATAGAGAGAATTAAAGCATTTTTTAGATGAGAATTGATATTATAACCGTACTGCCAGAGATGCTCGAGGGCTTCGTACACGAGTCGATTCTGGCTAGAGCAGAGAAGAAAGGTTTAGCCGAAATACGTTTACATAATCTGAGAGACTACACTCTGGACAAATGGCGTCGTGTAGATGATTATCCATACGGTGGTAGCGCAGGTATGGTGATGCAGTGCGAGCCTATCGACCGTTGTATCACAGCACTAAAGGCTGAGCGCGATTACGACGAAGTAATCTTTACATCGCCCGATGGTAAGCGTTTCGACCAGCACATGGCCAACGAACTGTCGCTGAAGGGTAATCTGATTATACTGGCTGGTCACTACAAAGGTATCGATCAGCGCATACGCGAACATCTTATTACTAAGGAAATTTCAATCGGAGACTTTGTGCTGACTGGTGGCGAACTGGTGGCAGCAATGATTGCTGATGCTATAGTACGTGTGGTGCCTGGCGTTATCGGCGATGAGCAATCAGCCTTGAGCGATTGTTTCCAGGACGACATCCTTGCTGCTCCTATCTACACCCGTCCTGCAGAATACAAGGGATGGAAGGTGCCCGAGATACTGCTTAGCGGCAACGAGGCAAAAATACGCGAATGGGAGTTTGAACAAGCGATGGAGCGAACACGCAGACTTCGCCCAGACTTACTGAAAGAGAAATAACTTTTAGATAATAAGAACATAAGAACATAATTTTTTGCACCTCATGCGCAGCCAATTATGTCCTTATGTTCTTATTATCAAGAAAAACTATTTATCAAAAAACAAACTACTTTGCGAATCGCTCTGCTTGAGAACGGATAAGTTCGGCATCATTAAAGTAGTCGATACGCATGGCCTTGCGAACCTCGTCCATGGTCTGGGCACCAACCTCGCGAGCCTGCTCTGTACCTTTCTTTAATATATTATATATCTCAGGGATGTCCTTCTCGAACTCAGCACGACGCTGACGCATTGGCTCGAGGAACTGGTTGAGCACCTGATTAAGGAACTTCTTGCACTTCATATCACCAAGTCCACCACGACGGTAGTGATCCTTCAATTCATCCAGATTCTGATACTCAGGCAGGAAATTCTTGAAGTCCTCGTCGGTAGAGAAAGCATCGAGATATGTGAATACGGCGTTACCCTCTACGTGACCTGGATCGTTCAGGTTTACGTGCTCTGGGTCTGTGTACATAGAGCGAACCTTCTGCCATACATCCTCAGCGGTATCAGAAAGGTAGATACAGTTGCCAAGCGACTTTGACATCTTCTCCTTACCATCAGTACCAGGCAAGCGACGAGCTGTCAGATTCTCAGGCAGCATGATGTTTGGCTCTACCAGTACTGGAGCGTAAATCTGGTTGAATCGGCGAACCAACTCGCGAGTTACCTCAAGCATAGGCTCCTGGTCCTCACCAGCAGGAACGGTTGTGGCCTTGAACAGTGTGATATCGGCAGCCTGTGAAACAGGATAGCAGAAGAATCCAAGAGGAATACTCTCACCCTCGAAACCACGCATCTTAACCTCAGTCTTAACAGTTGGGTTGCGCTGAACACGACTTACTGACACAAGGTTCATCAGATAAGTGGTGAGCTCTGCAAGCTCAGGTATCTGACTCTGGATGAACAGAGTGCACTTAGCAGGATCGAGACCTGCTGCGAGATAGTCGAGTGCTACCTCTATGATGTTCTGACGAATCTTCTCAGGATTATCGGCATTATCGGTCAGAGCCTGAACATCGGCCATAAACACAAACATGCGATCGAAGTCGCCTTGATTCTGCAATTGAACGCGTCGGCGCAGTGAGCCAACGTAGTGTCCGAGATGGAGTTTACCAGTGGGACGGTCGCCCGTCAAAATTACTTTTCCCATATGTTTTTTAGTCTTAATTTTCGAATTTGCGTGCAAAGGTACGAAATAAATTCTACTAATCTGCATAATTATTGTAAAAAATAGAGTTAAAAGGGTTGCTTTTTGATAAATAATATGTATCTTTGCCGACAAATTGAATAATAATAACGTATTTTCAACAAATGTTTAGCATAGATACCTATATAAAAAGGCGCCAGGAATTAAAAAAGCTGGTAGGAAAAGGAGTGATAATTTTGTTTGGTAACAACGATTCACCCGCCAATTATCCAGCTAACGCCTACGCCCCGATGAGACAGGACTCATCGTTTCTATATTACTTCGGACAGCACCGCGACGGACTGGTAGGTGTGATTGATATCGACAACGACGAAGAGATTATCTTTGGCGACGATATAGACGTGGAGGACATCGTATGGATGGGCTTTACCCCTTCAGTAGCCGACCTGGCTGCAGAAGTCGGAGTTAAGAAGACTGCTCCGATGAAGGAGTTGGCGAAAGTATGCTCGCCAAACAGGGAGATCCACTTCCTGCCCCCCTATCGTTTCGACACCAAGATTCAGATAATGGATCTGCTGGGCATTCATCCCAGTCAGCAGAAGGAGAAGGCATCGCTACAGCTTATTAAGGCCGTAGTAAAAATGCGCGCCACTAAGGAGCCACAAGAGATTGAGGCTATCGAGCGTGCATGCGAAATAGGATATATGATGCATACTACAGCCCAAAAGCTGATTCGTCCAGGAGTAACTGAGCGATATATCGGCGGACAGGTTGACGGCATCGCCCGCAGTATGGCTCAGGGCAACAGTTTTGCTACAATATTCAGTCAGCATGGCGAGATAATGCACGGAAACCCATCGGATGCTAAACTTGAAGCTGGCCGACTGGCACTATGTGATGCAGGATGCGAACTGGACGACTACTGCTCAGACCACACTCGCACAATGCCTGTAACAGGCAAGTTCACCCAGCGCCAACTGGAGATATACTCAATAGTAGAGGCTTGTCATGATTACGCCATCGAGGTGGCTAAACCTGGCGTAAAGTATATGGATGTACACTTTGCAGTGTGCCGACTGATGACAGAACGACTGAAGGAACTCGGACTGATGAAGGGAGATACAGACGAGGCTGTAAAGGCTGGAGCACATGCTATGTTCCTGCCCCACGGACTGGGACACATGATGGGAATGGATGTGCACGATATGGAAGGTCTGGGACAGATTTACGTAGGTTTCGACGAAGAGACACGTCCTAACCTCGAGCAGTTTGGTACCAATTGTCTGCGTATGGGTCGCAAACTCGAAGAGGGTTTTGTGATTACCGACGAACCAGGTATCTATTTCATCCCACAGCTCATCGACGAGTGGAAAGCCAGCGGACATTGCAAGGAGTTCCTTAACTTCGAGAAACTCGAGACATACAAGGACTTCGGCGGAATCCGTATCGAGGACGACATCCTGATAACCAAAGACGGATGCCGATTCCTGGGCAAGAACAGAATTCCTTATCATCCCAAGGATGTAGAGGAGTTTATGGCAAAGAATAATCAATAATAAAAAATAAAAAGTAAAATGAAGAAAATTACAACACTTGCACTCGTGGCTATGGTAGCCTTGAGTGCTTCAGCAGCCAAAAAGAAGGCGCCAGCAAAGGATGCGAACAAACCCGTATTCACAGTAATCAAGGAGAACCCTATCACAAGCATTAAGGACCAGAACCGTTCGGGTACGTGCTGGGATTACTCTACACTTTCTTACTTCGAGGCCGAAATTCTGAAGGCCACAGGTAAGACTTACGATCTGGACGAGTCGTTCGTAGCCAACAAGACTTACATGGAGCGCGCCATCCAGGTGGTTCGCTATCATGGCGATTGCCAGTTTGCCCAGGGCGGATCGGCCGAGGACGTACTCGCTACAATGAAGACCCATGGTATCGTGCCACAGGGTATCATGCCTTTCCCAGGTTCGCTGTATGGCGACTCGCTTAACAACTTCAACGAGTTCTTCGGAGTGCTTGAGCCATACGTTGCAGCTATCTCTAAGAGCTCTGCAAAAAAGATTAGCAATGCTTGGAAGAGCGGACTTCAGGGCATCCTCGATGCATATCTGGGCAAGTGTCCTGAGAAGTTCACTTTCGAGGGTAAGGAGTATACCCCAAAGAGCTTCATGGCTTCACTGGGTATCAACCTCGATGACTATGTTTCTATCACCAGCTATACCCACCACCCCTTCTACACCACCTTTGCTGTAGAGGTGCAGGACAACTGGCGCTACCCACAGAGCTACAACCTGCCTATGGACGAGATGATGCGCGTGATCGATAACGCTGTTGAGAAGGGCTACACCATCGCATGGGGTGGCGACGTATCGGAAGAGGGCTTCACCCGCAACGGTCTGGCTTATGCAGTAGATGGCAAGGCCGCTCAGAGCCTGCGTGGCAGCGATATGGCCAAGTGGCTGAACCTGTCGCCTGAGAAGAAGCGCGGCATCATCGACTCACTGGGTTGCAAGGTGCCTGAGGTGGTGCCCACCCAAGAGATGCGCCAGGAGCGTTTCGACAACTGGGAGCTGACCGACGACCACGGCATGCTGATCTATGGTGTGGCTAAGGACCAGAATGGTAAGGAGTACTATATGGTTAAGAACTCATGGGGAGAGACCGGTAAGTATAAAGGTATCTGGTACATGACCAAGAACTTTATCGCTGCCAATACGATGGACTTCCTCATCAATAAGAACGCTATTCCTGCTGACATTCGTAAAAAGCTTGGTATCTGATGCATTTTAAATGGAATTACCAACCACCCACATCGGAGCAGGAGAAGGCTGCTAAGGAGCTTGGAGAGAAAATCGGCATGAGTCCGATTCTCGCCAATCTCCTCATTCAGCGTGGTATCAAGACGGAGAGCGCTGCCAAGCGCTTCTTCCGTCCTATGCTGAACGAGTTGATCGACCCGTTCCTGATGAACGACATGGATGTGGCTGTAGACAGGCTCAACGACGCCATGGGGCGTAAAGAGCGTATCATGGTCTATGGCGACTATGATGTCGATGGGTGTACGGCAGTAGCTTTGGTGTACAAATTCCTGCAGCAGTTCTATTCAAATATCGAGTATTATATCCCTGACCGCTACGACGAGGGATATGGTATCAGCAAGAAAGCCCTGGACTATGCTGCTGAAAAGGGCATCAAACTCATCATCGTACTCGACTGCGGCATCAAGGCCATCGACGAGATAGCCTATGCCAAGAGTCTGGGTATCGACTTCATCATCTGCGATCATCATGTGCCTGATGATGAAATGCCAAATGCCGTGGCTATCCTGAACCCCAAGCGCACCGATTCCACCTATCCCTATAAGGATCTCTGCGGATGTGGTGTTGGCTTCAAGCTCATGCAGGCTTTTGCCAAGAACAACGGCATTCCATTCTCACGTCTCATCCCCCTACTCGATTTCTGTGCTGTGAGCATCGCTGCAGATATCGTGCCTATCATGGGTGAGAACCGCATTCTGGCCTACCACGGTTTGAAACAGCTCAACCAGAGCCCCTCAGTAGGTCTGAAAGCCATTATCGACATCTGCGGACTCACGGGTCGCGAGATCACTATGAGTGATATTGTATTCAAGATAGGCCCCCGTATCAACGCCTCTGGCCGCATGCAGAACGGTACCGAGGCTGTCGACCTGTTGGTAGAGAAAGACCTTCAGAAGGCGCTGGCAGAGGCCAATCATATCAATGAATACAACGAACAACGCAAGGATGTAGACAAACAGATGACCGAAGAGGCCAACCAGATTGTAGCCAAGCTGGAGAACCAGAAGCACCATGCCAGTATCGTGCTCTACGACGAGAACTGGAAAAAAGGTGTGATAGGTATCGTGGCCTCCCGACTCACCGAACTCTACTACCGTCCCACGGTTGTGCTCACCAAGTTTAACGGCATTGCCACCGGCTCTGCCCGCAGTGTGGCTGGCTATGATGTGTATGATGCCATCAAGAGCTGTCGCGACCTGCTCGAGAACTTTGGCGGACATACCTATGCGGTAGGTCTGTCGCTCAAGATCGAGAATATCCCCGAGTTCCGTAGCCGTTTCCAGAAATACGTGATGGAGCATATCCAGCCCGAGCAAACGGAGGCGACCTTGGATATCGACGCCATGATTGACTTCAAGGACATCACCAAGCGTTTGCACAACGACCTGAAGAAGTTTGCCCCTCACGGTCCCGAGAACCCCAAGCCCTTGTTCTGCACACGTAACGTGTTCGACTATGGCACCTCAAAGGTGGTGGGCCGTCAGCAGGAGCACATCAAACTCGAACTGGTGGACTCCAAATCGAGCAACGTGCTCAATGGTATCGCCTTCGGACAGAGTGCCTCGGCACGCTATATCAAGTCGAAACGCTCGTTCGATATCGTCTACACCATCGAGGACAATATCTACAAGCGTACTGAAGTACAGCTACAGATAGAGGATATTCAGCCATCGGAAGAGTGAACTATCAAGATATTCTGAAACGCTATTGGGGCTACGATGACTTCCGCGGCATTCAGCGCCACATCATCGAGTCAATAGGCAGTGGCCACGACACACTGGGCCTCATGCCTACCGGTGGCGGCAAATCTATCACCTTTCAGGTGCCCGCTCTTGCACAAGAGGGCACCTGTATTGTTATCACCCCCCTCATCGCCCTGATGAAGGACCAGGTTGACCACCTGCGTCGCCGTGGCATCAAGGCAGCAGCCATCTATAGCGGACTGACACGTGAGGAGATTATCCTCACCCTGGAGAACGCTATCTTTGGCGGCATCAAACTGCTCTACGTCTCGCCGGAACGCTTGTCGAGCGAGTTGTTCCAAACCAAGCTACGCCACATGAAGGTGAGCTTCATCACCGTTGACGAGGCCCATTGCATCTCACAGTGGGGCTACGATTTCCGCCCTTCGTATCTGCAGATAGCCCAGATACGTAAACTGCTGCCTCAGGTACCCGTATTGGCCCTCACCGCCACTGCCACCCCACAGGTGGTTGACGATATCCAACAGAAGCTGTCGAGTAAGGCCAGCGCCACCAGCGCATCAGGCTTCAATGTGTTCAAGATGAGTTTTGAGCGTAAGAACCTGGCTTATGTGGTGCGCCATGCTGATGATAAGATCGGGCAGCTCATCCATATTCTGAAAAGCATGAAAGGCTCAGCCATCGTCTATGCCCGCAGTCGTCGACGCACCAAGGAATATGCCGAGATCATCAACGAGGCAGGCATCACAGCCACCTTCTATCATGCCGGCCTCGATGCCAGCACAAAAGACCAGCGCCAGCGTGCATGGCAAGAGAACACCCAACGGGTGATGGTGGCCACCAATGCCTTTGGCATGGGTATCGACAAGCCCGACGTGCGCCTGGTGGTGCATGTGGACTGTCCCGACAGCATAGAGGCCTATTTCCAGGAAGCGGGCCGGGCAGGCCGTGACGGCCAGAAAGCCTATGCCGTGCTGCTGTATAACCGCGCTGATGAGCGGAAGCTGCAGAAGCGCATCACCGACAGCTTCCCCGACAAAGACTATATCCGTCAGGTCTATGAGCATCTGGCCTACTATTACCAGATTGGCGTGGGCTCTGGCTACGGCTTTACCTTCGAGTTTAATATCGATAAGTTCTGTCATAACTTCCACCACTTCCCCATCCAGGTCGACGCTTCGCTCAAGATCCTGCAACGAGCCGGCTATCTGGAATATACGGAGGAACAAGACAACCAGGCCCGTGTGATGTTCACCGTGAGCCGTAACGACCTGTACAGGCTGGAGAACAACAGCGAGAACGAAGAGAAGGTCATCACTGCCCTGCTGCGAAACTACGGTGGTTTGTTTACCGATTACAACTATATCGACGAGGCGTATCTGGCCAGCGTGACACAACTGGAGCCACAACAGGTGTATCTCACCCTGAAGAGCCTGTCGCAACGCCACATCCTCCACTTCATTCCCCAGAGGAAGACGCCTTACATACGCTACACCCAGCGCCGTGAGGATATGGAGTATATCCAAATCATGCCCGAGGTTTACGAAGCGCGCAAACAACAGTTTGAGCAGCGCATCCATGCCATGATACAGTATGCCTCTTGTGACGAGATCTGTCGCAGCAGACAGCTGCTGCGCTATTTTGGCGAGGAGAACGACCACGACTGCGGCCAGTGTGATGTGTGTCTGAGTCACCGGGCTGAAGGCTTGGTATCAGAGCTACGCCTGACGGCAGCCGCCCAGCGCATCCTCCAGCTGCTGGCAGACAGGCAGGCCCACCATATCACTGAAATAAAAAGCATCGAGCTGCCAGAAAGCGAACTCGATGCTGCATTACGTTATCTTACTGATGAAGAGCAAATCCGTCAGGAAGACGGCTTCATCCATTTAGTCTGACGATTCTTGATTCAGAAGTCCAGCTTCAGCTGGCGATCATCTTCCTTATCAAACTCGTGGCAGTAGCTGCTGCCATCGAAACAGTGTGTGCACACGCGGCACTTGTCCATACCGATGCTTTTCACCAGATCCTCGAGCTTGGCAAACTTCAACGAGGTCAAGCCCAGGCGCTTGGCAATCTCATCAACCATACGCTTGTACTCTGGTGAGTCGGTCTGCGCATATTTCTCCAGGTTCTTCTTATCGTCGCCCTCGAAATCCTTGATGATACGACGGGTGATAAGCTCCATATCGCTCTTCGACGAGGTAAAGCCGATGAAAGGACAGCCATAGACCAATGGTGGACAAGAGATACGGCAGTGTACCTCCTTGGCACCATACTCAAAGAAGGTCTTCACATTATCCTTGAGCTGGGTGCCACGTACGATAGAGTCGTCGCAGAACACCACACGCTGATCCTTCAAGAGCGCAGGGTTTGGTATCAGTTTCATCTTAGCCACCAGCGAGCGACGCTCCTGATTGCCAGGGGTGAACGAACGTGGCCAGGTAGGCGTATATTTCAGGACGGCACGCTTGTAGGGCACGCCCTTGCCTTCTGCATAGCCAAGTGCCATACCTACACCCGAATCGGGCACACCGCAAACGCAGTCCACCTCAGCATCATCCTTCTCACCCATCATCTTTCCATTGGTCTCACGCACGTTTTCCACGTTGATACCATTATAGTCGGATGCGGGGAAGCCATAGTACACCCAGAGGAACGAACAGATCTGCTCGCGCTTGAATGGGGCCTGAAGCACCTCCATCTTGTCAGCTGTCAGCAGCACGATCTCGCCTGGTCCCAGGTCTCTCACACGCTTATAATCGAGATTGGGGAAACTGGTGGTCTCACTACTTACAGCGAAGGCGCCATCCTTCTGTCCAATGACGATAGGTGTACGTCCCAGGAAGTCGCGTGCTGCGATGATTCCCTTCTCTGTGAGTATGAGCATGGAGCACGAGCCCTCAATCTTTTTATATACCAGGTTGATACCCTCAACGAAGGTGCGCCCCATATTGATGAGCAATGCCACAAGCTCTGTCTGGTTGATGGTGTTGGCAGAGTACTCACTGAAGTGCATACGACGATCGAGCAATTCTTGTGCGATCTCTTCCAGATTATTGATCTTCGCCACTGTCACCACGGCATAGCGCCCCAGGTGCGAGTTGACGAGAATGGGCTGTGGATCAGTATCGCTGATCACACCTACACCCTGATTTCCTGAAAACGAGTCGAGCTCATCCTCAAACTTAGAACGGAAGTAATCACGCTCCAAGTTGTGAATTTTACGACTAAAACCTTTCTCCTTATCGTAAGTAACCAATCCGGCACGCTTGGTGCCCAGATGTGAGTTGTAATCGGTGCCATAGAACAGGTCGTTCACACAGCACTTTGTGGAAATGGTTCCAAAGAATCCTCCCATACCTATTAATTAAAGTAATACAGGAACGAAGCAATACCCTCGAGAGCTGGTTTGCGCTGTCCCTCAATTTCAATCCTGAATTCAATCTCTGCCTTACAGATACCACGCAGGTTCTGAATGTTGTGCAACTTGGTGACCAAGCGCACCTTTGAGCCGGTGATGACGGGCTGTCCAAAACGCATTTTGTCCATGCCGTAGTTTACCAGCATCTTGATGTTGTTTACTTCGATAATCTGGTCCCACATGTAGGGCAGGAGCGACAAGGTCAGGTAGCCATGAGCGATGGTGCTCTTGTACTGGCTCTCCTGCTGCGCACGTGCTACATCAACATGAATCCACTGGTGGTCCAGTGTCGCATCAGCAAAAAGATTAATGCGGTCTTGGTCTACTTGCAGCCAGTCGGAAGCACCGAGTTCCTCACCCAGGTGGGCTGCGAATTCATCGTACGAATTAATTACTAATTTTCCCATATCATATTTTAAATGAATCACGGGGATGCGTGTGCACCCCCGTGATTGTTGTGTTATACGTCTTGGTTCTCAGGACGCAGCTTACGCACGGTCTCACCGGCACGCCACATCTCCTGATTACGCATAGCCTCGAGCTCTTTCTCCAGACCGGCACGATAGTCGGGCTTCGAGTTAGCATCGATGGTGATCTGCGCCTCATTACCAGTCTGTACCGAGTAATAGAGCCACTCCATCACAGGCTTGATAGCATCATGGAATCGTGGAGCCCAGTCGAGCGCACCACGCTGAGCGGTGGTCGAGCAGTTAGCATACATCCAGTCCATACCCTTAGCACCGAAGAGCGGGCCAAGGCTCTGTGTCAACTCCTCAACAGTCTCATTGAAAGCTTCCGAGGGAGAGTGTCCATGCTCGCGCAGCACCTCGTACTGAGCCAGCAGCAATCCCTGGATGGCACCCATCAGTGAACCACGCTCACCGGTAAGGTCAGATGTGGCCTCACGCTCGAAGGTGGTCTCAAACATATATCCTGCACCGATACCGATACCGAATGCCAGTGTCTTCTCCTTAGCCTTACCAGTAGCATCCTGGTAAACAGCATAAGAGCAGTTCAGGCCACGACCCTCGCAGAACATGGTACGCAAGCTGGTACCACTACCCTTAGGTGCAACCATGATCACATCAACATCCTTTGGTGGAACAACACCGGTACGATCACTCCAGTTAATAGCGAAACCGTGACTGTAATAAAGGGTCTTGCCAGGTTTCAGGTACTGTTTGATAGTGGGCCACTGCTGAATCTGACCAGCATCAGAAAGCAACATACAGAGGATGGTACCTTTCTCAGCAGCCTCCTCAATAGAGAACAAGGTCTCGCCTGGAACCCAACCATCAGCCACAGCCTTGTCGTAGGTCTTGCCAGGACGCTGACCCACAATCACATTGAATCCGTTATCACGCAGGTTGCAGGCCTGACCTGGTCCCTGAACGCCATAACCGATCACAGCGATGGTCTCGTTTTTCAATACTTCACGTGCTTTCTCGAGTGAGAACTCTTTGCTGGTGACTACAGTCTCTGTAACGCCACCGAAATTCATTTGTGCCATAATAGCTTTGGTTTTAATTGTTGTACATAACCCTGCGTTCTATGCCAGCCCTACCCGAGAGCCGTCGTCTTGTCAGTCCGCTCACACCCTACACGAGGGTACGACTTGGGCGTTAACTATTTGAATCGGGTGCAAAATTAAACATTTCTGCCCACACTGCCAAAAAATTCCCTGCGTTTTTTTCTATTTTTTATCGAACACCTTGACAATCTCTTCCAGCCACTGCTTGTCAACCTGATCGAAGGTGCCCAGCTCCTTGCTGTCGATATCCAGCACAGCGATGATGTCGCCCGAAGCGGATCGTACAGGAACCACAATCTCAGAACGCGACTCACTGCTGCAGGCGATGTGTCCGGGGAACTGCTCCACGTCGGGCACCACGATAGTTTCCTGCTGTTTCCAGGCAGTACCACAAACACCACGGCCATAGGCAATATGCATGCACGCCACCGGTCCCTGGAACGGTCCCAGCACCAGCTCCTCATTCACCACCCGGTAGAAGCCTGTCCACCAGAATCCCATCTCCAGATGGATGGCGGCGGCCACATTGGCCATCACTGCCACCTCATCGGTCTCGCCCTCTACCAGACTCTTGATCTGCTCAGAGAGCAACTTGTATTTCTCTATCTTACTCATATTTTACCAATTTTAATCTACGCCAAATAAAACGTGGCACCCTGCGCCACAGAGCCGTCAGGATGCGATAACGCCAGTCGATGATACGTATATGCTTGTGATGCTCGATGGCACGCACAATGTCACGGGCCACCTTTTCGGGCTTCAGCAGCATGGGATAATTGGGCATGCCGCTGAGCAGAGCGGTGTCAACAAATCCCGGGCGGATGTCGGTGACATGGATGTTGAGCTTACGGGCATTAGCCTGCTGTTCCAAAGCTTGCAGATAGGTAGCCTGATAGGCTTTGGTAGCAGAATAGGCTGGTGCCGGGCCTAAGCCCTTTGTGCCTGCTATCGACGAGATAGCCGCTATGTGTCCGCCACCATGCTGTGCAAAATAACGATAGGCACACCCTATCATGCGGGTGAACCCCACCCCATTGGTCTCAACAGTAGCCAGTTCGATGTCGGGGGTGAGCTGACCGTTCTGGAAACCGATACCTGAGGAATAGAAGAAGAGGTCCATGCCCCCCAGGCGGTCAACGAGCTCCAGCAGTCTGTCGGTGGCATCAGCCTGTGTGACGTCGATCTGCGCCACCTCAGCAGCTCCAATGCTGCGCAACAGGTCTAAACGACGAGCGGCCACGCCTACCGTCCAGCCGCGCTGGATGAATAGACGGGCCACTTCGAGTCCGATACCTGATGAGGCGCCTATGATAACGGCTTTCTTACTCATCGGGCAGAAACAATGGGTCCTCAGGCATCACCATCACCGGTTTGGTATTGTATGCCTTCAGAAGTTTCTCTGATACGTATTTTTTATTTACAACGAGACGGAACATATACTCACGGAACCACTCAGCCGTCATGATGAGACAGCCCTGCTGTCCGTTCGTAGCGCCCCATGAGTTCTCGACCTTCCACTTAATGGGTTTGCCCTGTTTATCAAGGTCAACCGCAGTAAGGGTCATGGCATGTGTAGAACCACTGTCGAAGGTAGAGATGCGCTGTGCCTTGTCCATCTTGAAGGTGGTACCGAACACCGATCCATAGTCGAAATTATCCAACGAAGCATAGCCGCGCTTACGATCCAGGAACTTAGCCACATCGTACGAGCTATACATCTTACGACCATCCTTGAGTGAGGCGATGGCCAGCTGCTCAATCTCGTCCATAGGCAGGTTGAGATAGCGCCAGTTGCTACCATCATAGGTATGACGGTCGTACTCCACCTCGTAGGTCTTGTAATACTCACGACGCGGGTCGTTCATCACCATGATGAAGGTGCCATTGAGGTCACCACCCACCACTTCCTGATAGAAGCTGAGCGGGGTGTACTCCTTGGGTTCGCCCAGCTGACGACCGTTCTTGTCGTGGAAAGCATAGGTGAACTTCTCGACGGGCGCGCCCAGGGTGAGCTTAAGCATACGGTAGATCTGAGCAAGCATGGCTGTCTTGGCCTTCTGCACCTCAGCGGCACTCTTTTTCTTGGCCACCATATCACGCAGCTGGAGTCCGAACTCACGCAGTTTTGATGAGATCAGGCTGCGTGCCTTCGAGGTATTCTCGCTGGTGTAGGTCTCGGGCATGATCTCTGAGGGTACCAGACCGTATTTTGGTGCCAGGTCGGCCACACCACAGAAGGTGCCGCCATCACCGATGGGTGCATGGAAGAAGAACTGCACGCGCTGATCGTCGAGCGGTTTCTTGGCGGTATCAATCACACCCTGAAGCATGAGGTTTGACTTCTCGAGCTGATCCCAGAAGAACAGATAGGCCTGCGAGAACTCGATGCTAACCGAGTCGGCATGCGCCATATAGTTTGAGCGCAGCACATTGAGGCCGCTGAACATCCAGCAACGGCCAGATGACTTCTGGTCGGTGATCGACTGCTTGCGGGTTTCGACTGAGAAACGGGTGTTGAGTGGCTGGGCAGCCACCTTATAGTTCTTGGCCAGCGCATCGATGTTCATGCCATAGATGGCATTAGCGATGACGCGTTCCTTGCCGCACTGTTTCTGTTCCTTCTGTATTTCCTGTAGCATCTGGGCAGAGATTCCTCCACCCTGTGTTTGCGCCTGTGCAGCAATGGCACAGGCCGCAAACGTCAAAGTGATAGTAAGTTTATTCATTTATTTCTTTTTTGTAGTTGAAGTCTTCTTTTTGGTTGTGGTTGTTTTCTTTGTAGTGGTCTTTTTAGTTGTGGTGGTCTTGGGCTTGTAATACTTCTGAGCCTCGGGCAGCCATCCCTGGATATTCTTGATACGGGTGGCATCGCTGGGGTGATCGCTCAGGAACTCAGCCGTGTTATTCGTGCTGGCCGATGCCATGCGCTGCCAGAAGCTGACAGCCACGCTGGGGTCGTAGCCTGCCATAGCGGCAAAGATCAGTCCCATGTGGTCAGCCTCGTTCTCGTGGTTACGCGAGTATTTAAGGTTAAACAACTTGATACCAGAGTTGACCACAGCCTGACCGACGGCAACTGTATTGCTGCCTACACCCAGGATGCTGGCCAGCGCCCCTGCACCCTGCACACCATACTGTTGCTTGATCTGGTTGCTCATCTGCTCGGCAGAGTGACGGGCCACAGCATGCGCAATCTCATGCCCCAGCACGATGGCCAGTGAGGCTTCGTCCTTGGTGACAGGCAGGATACCCTCATAAACCACGATCAGGCCACCAGGCATACACCAGGCATTTACCTGCTTGTCGGCCACGAGGTTAAAAGTCCACTTGTAGTTCTGCACCTCGTTCTCCATGCCGTTAGCCTTCAGATAGCTGACAACGGCATTGGCCAGATTCTGTCCTACGCGCTTCACCATCGCTGTCTTGGTGGCATCGGTCGAGAGTTTGGCGGTCTTCATGAACTCCTGATACTGCTGGGTTGAGAGGCTCAGCACCTCCCCATCGCTCACCATCAGATTCTGCTTACGTCCCGTAATAGGCACCGTGTTTGTGGTACCGCAGCTTACCAACACAGCGGCAACCATCGACATGAGTAAAAACTTAATTTTCTTCATACCTTTTGTTATAAATTGGTTTAATTGCTATTTTCCGAGTGCAAAGTAAGCAAAAAAAATCGACATTTGCAAATTAAATGCAAAAAAATAGAGACATCCCCCAAGGGAATGTCTCCATAAGAATGACCAATAATAACTAAAAAACTATGAATTTACTTGTTCAGACCACGGTTGTTGAGAGTGGTGTTCAACAGCATCAGGTATGTACGCATCTGGCTGTCGTTAAGTACGTAACGCATGCGCTTTACATCGGTGTCGATAGCACGCTTAACCATAGCGTCGCGATCGTTCTTACCATACTGAGCAGCATACTTCATCTCGGTATTGAATACGTGGTGAATGTTCTCTACAGCATCACGCTGGTTCCAATCCAGATGCAGAGCATCAGCGAGCTTGTCCATGTTTACGTCCATCTTGTAGGCCTCAACGTTCTTTACTGCGTTTGTATTCTCATCCTCTGCAAATACAGTAGTCATGCTCATCATTGCAACCAGTGTTAAAATCATCTTTTTCATCTTTTTACCCTTTCTTTAATTTAATAATGTTATCCTTATAAAAACTACTATTTGTTTCTTTTTGACGATGCAAAGGTACGACGATTTTTTGGTTTTAAAAAACATTTTTGTGTAATTGTGTGCGAACACAGGCTTTTTATTGATACAAATCAACGAAAGGGCCCAAATAAGTATTTTTTTACTTTTTAGGATTAAACTTTCGTGTATTTGGTGGAAAATGCGTAACTTTGCAAACTGAAACTAAATAATATATATAAATAGGTATAATGGAAGAAACAAAAAACAGATTTATGTCGGTTGTATACCAGTTGTACAGCCTGAAGGATGGCAAGAGTGAGCTTGAAGAGCAGACTGGCGACGACCGTCCCTTTGAGTTCATCACCGGGTTCAGCGTAGCCCTCGACGCTTTCGAGGAGAAGGTGAAGGGTCTCGAGAAAGGTAGCGACTTCGATTTCGAGTTGGCTCCATCAGAGGCTTTCGGTGAGTATGTGGCAGAAGGTGTACACAAGGTGGGCCGCGAGGTATTTACAGTGAACGGCCACTTTGATCACGATAATATCTTCGAGGGTGCAGTGATCACCCTGATGGATAATGAGGACCACCAGTTCATGGCCAAGGTGGTGAAGATTGAGGAAGACGGTGTCACCGTCGACACCAACCACCCATTGGCAGGCAAGACCCTGAACTTCAAGGGCAGAGTCATTGAGAACCGCGAGGCCACTGAGGAGGAGATTCAGCACCTGATCAAGCACATGACAGGTGGTTGCAGCGGTGGTTGCAGCGGCTGTGGCGATCACGGCTGTGGCGAGCATGAGGGTGGCTGCGACTGCGGTCATCACGAGCATCACCATCATGATGGCGGCTGCGGATGCGGTCACTGCCATTAATCAGTAGATAGCATATCCTTGACAATTATGAATAGTTTCGGTCAAATATTCAGGTTGACGACCTTTGGCGAGAGCCACGGTGAAGCCGTTGGAGGCGTTGTTGACGGCATGCCGGCAGGCATCGACATCGACATCGACTTTATCCAAAGCGAGCTGAACCGTCGTCGCCCTGGTCAGAGCAAGATCACCACATCGCGCCAGGAGGCAGACAAAGTGGAACTGCTGAGTGGTGTATTCGAAGGCAAGTCGACAGGCTGCCCTATCGGATTCATGGTACGCAATACCAACCAGCACTCACAGGACTACGAGAACATGCGCTGCCTGTTCCGTCCGTCGCATGCCGACTACACCTACCATGAGAAGTACGGCATTCGCGACCATCGTGGCGGCGGCCGCTCATCAGCCCGCATCACCATCAGCCGTTGCGTGGCAGGCGCGCTGGCCAAGCTCGTGCTGCGCCAACAGGGTATCAGCATCCAGGCCTACACCTCACAGGTGGGTCCTATTGCGCTCGACAAGAACTACCAGCAGTACGACCTGAGTCTGACAGAAACCAATGCTGTACGCTGTCCCGACACAGAGAAGGCAGCGCAGATGGAGGCACTGATCACACAGGTGAAGGCCGAAGGCGACACCATCGGTGGCGTGATTACCTGCGTGATTAAGGGTTGTCCGGCAGGCATCGGAGGTCCGGAGTTCGACAAGCTGCATGCAGTGCTGGGCCAGGCCATGCTGAGCATCAATGCCGTCAAGGGCTTTGAGTATGGCGACGGCTTTGCCAGCGCGGCCATGCGAGGCAAGGATGTGAACGACGTGTTCTGCAATGACCACGGCCGCATCACCACCACCACCAACCATAGCGGTGGCATACAAGGCGGTATCAGCAACGGACAGGACATCTACTTCCGTGTGGCCTTCAAGCCGGTAGCCACCATTCTCACCCCGCAAAACACGGTGGACCTGGAGGGAAACGCCACCACGTTCACGGCAAAAGGGCGCCACGATCCCTGTGTGCTGCCTAGGGCTGTGCCTGTGGTTGAAGCGATGGCTGCCATAACCGTTTTAGACCACATTTTACAGCATAATTCAGCTATCATATAGAAAAATACTTCCAAACTGCAAAAAAATGCAAAAATATTTTGAGGATTCAAAATTTCGCAGTATATTTGCAGTCGCATTCAGGGATTTGTGAAAACCCCAGGATTGCTTTAGTTAAGTCTAGTTTAGTTTTTGTGTTGGTTGGGGGCTACCGATTGGTAGCCCCCTTTTTTGGCTTCGCATAAGGGCACAAAAAAAGGGGTTTAAATAACCCCTATGATCTCTGATACCGACTGGCACCCATGACTGTCGAGCCACTCGTTGATACCGTCCCGCACCTTGATGCTGACAGCCGGATCGAGGAAGTTGGCCGTACCGATCTCAATCGCTGTGGCACCCGCCATCAGGAACTCAATGGCATCCTTGGCGCAGCTGATGCCTCCCAGGCCTATCACAGGTATCTTGACAGCCTTGGCCACCTGCCATACCATACGCAGGGCCACCGGCTTGACACAAGGGCCGCTAAGGCCGCCTGTATTGATGCTAAGCAGTGTGCGACGCTTCTCGATGTCGATGGCCATACCCATCAGCGTATTGATCAGCGACACGCTATCAGCGCCCTCAGCCTCTACGGCACGGGCTATCTCAGCGATATCTGTAACGTTAGGCGAGAGTTTCACGATCAGTGTCTTGTGATAAGCCTTACGCACGGCCTTCACCACGCTGGCAGCGCCCGCACAGGTCACGCCAAAGGCCATACCGCCATCCTTCACGTTAGGACAGGAGATATTGAGCTCGATGGCCGGGATATGCTCCAGGGCGTCGATACGGGCGGCACACTCGGCATAATCCTCAGGCGACGAGCCACTCACGTTAACAATCATATTGGTATCAATATCCTTGATCTGCGGGTAGATATGCTCGCAGAAATAGTCCACACCCTTGTTCTGCAGGCCCACGCAGTTCAGCATACCGCTGGCTGTCTCGGCCATACGGGGATAGTCGTTTCCCTGACGGGGATGAAGCGTGGTGCCCTTCACGATGATACCTCCGATACCATCGATGGGCATCAGGTCGGCAAACTCCAAGCCATAGCCAAAAGTACCCGAAGCAGTCATCACGGGGTTCTTCAGCTCCAAATCAGCAATTTTTACATTTAGTTTTGCCATAACAGTTTCTTAATATTAAACACTGGACCATCCTTGCAAACACACAGATTACCCTCGGTTGTCTTCTCTACACAGCACAAACAGGCACCCAGTCCACAAGCCATCAGATTCTCGAGAGAGGCCTCACAGTCCACCCCGTTCTCACGGGCATAGCGGGCCACAGCCTTCATCATGGGCGTGGGACCGCAAGTGCTGATGCGGTCGAAACGCTCCTGCTGCAACAGCGAGTGATTGGTTACAAAGCCCTTCTCGCCCATCGAGCCATCCTCGGTCGTTACGTACACGCGCCCGTACATTTCAAATATAGGGAGCATCAACAGGTCGTTGGCCGTTCGGGCACCCAACAGGAAGGTGGGCTCGATGCCCTGACGCTTCATCTCAGCACCCATATACAGCAGTGGGGCCACACCCACACCGCCACCAACCAGCAACACCTTCTCGCCCGCCTGGGCAGCAGTGAACCCATTGCCCAGAGGCAGCACACAGTTCAATGTAGAGCCGGGTTGAAGTTTAGCCAGCTGTTTGGTACCATCGCCTACTGTTGCCACGAGCAACCACAGCTCATTGGCTTGGCGATCCACAAAGTTGATTGAGATGGGGCGGCGCAAAAAGGTAGATACGGAACCATCTACACGCACCTCTACGAATTGACCAGGTAACATATCAGGCAGGGGCTTGTCGTCAGTCAGTTTTATAAGCACATAACGCTGATGAATCTGTTCTACCTGCTTCACCTTGAGGTCAAGTATATACTTCTTCATACTTCGAATTATTTAAATCGGGCACAAAGATACAACTATTTTTTGAAACCACAAAACATTATTTCTTCTGTGGCACAAATGTCTCCCAGGTCTGGTCGTCATAGAACACCCGGATCTCCATCACCTTGCGTTGCGGTTTGTCGGCAATTTTTACTTCCGTTCTGGCGATTTCTTGGTGTGTAGTTCGTACACCCTTATTCATCTGGGGTGCCTGAGCGGCATTTTGAGGTGCCTGTACAGGTGTCTCATCAAAAAGCAACATCGGATTTTGATCGATAGGGTGGGCATCAGGGGTGTCCTCGCCAGCCGCAAACTGATCATCATCAGGGGTGGTAGAGGCCAGATACATGTCGCCCGATCCGAACATCAGCCAATCGGTATTGATGTTAGGAATTTTCTTTTTGATGGCTTCTACGATGTTCAGCGTTGGACGTGTACGCCCGTTAAAGATGCTACTCAGGGTAGCAGGACTCTGACCGATATAATCAGCGAAGAGCTGCTGAGTCATGTGTTGCGACTCCATGATTTGCCTAATTCTATCTTTCATTACTTATCACTTAGTGGTTTAAGGGGCCGTGAGGCCCACATTTCTTTCGGTTTACAAAGATAAAACAAAAAATTGAATCCTACAACAAATGTAGATAGAATTTAAGATTTTATAATTTTAGTTTGCGTTTTTATATTTGTAAACCTATAGAGGTCGTCTGGTAAAAATGCGCTTTAAAATTATAAATCTAAATTTTAGATAAATAAACTTCACAAAGCTTTGTTAGAGCGCATTTATTCAACTATTTGGGTATAAATGAGGTACTTACGCTAAAATATGGCTTTTTAAAGCCGATATTCAGTTTTTAAAGCCTATAGTAGGCTGAATTTTTGATAAGATTATAGGTAAAACACGTAATTGTTTGATATTTAATACATTAAAGTGCACTGTATGGTGCTGCATAAATATGAATATACAAATTACAATTCACGTTTTTAGGTATTGATATTTAAATTCAAAAACATGATTTAGTGTTTTAAATCTCAAATTCATGACCTAATACCCCATTAAATCCTAAATCATTATTCGGATTTAAAAACTAAAATCAAAGAAACAAAACCTTAATGATTGTGAACGCCGAATTTGGCGAGAGGCAAAATGGCGTTTTTCGTCATTTCTGGATTATTCTGAGCCAACGGTCGAACGGCCAGAAATACGCGAGTTTTGAAGGGGTAAAAATGGCTGTAACTCCCCTATTTTACAGGCATTTAGGCACAAAAAAAGCACTCACAGGAAGTGCTTTTTTTGAATATTCTAGAGTTGAAAAAAGGCGGAAATTAGTGCAAAATGTAAAAAATCAGTTCTTTCATCAGCTCGCCAGCAGGGGTATTGGGGTTATCCAGACCCTTACTTTTAGCGTCAATCTCCCGTATCTTTGAAATGATCTGCATCACCTTCATACCAGAGTAGTTTTTCATACCCGTCATATAGTCCTTGGCACCCCACGGACTTTTCATTTCCAACCAGTCGGCCACACCCTCCTGGCTCTTATTATTGGGCGCATAAAACGCGATCATCAAATTTTGGAAGTAATTAAAGAGCAACGGGAGAAATGAGTAGATGGAACCGGCCTTTGGATTTTCGTCAAAATATTTTATTATCTGATTTGCTTTAAAAACATTGCGGTTCACGATGGCGTCACGCAGCTCGAATCCATTAAACTCCTTGCTCACGCCAATCTGGTCCTCCACCGTCTGAGGGGTCACTACCCTATCATTTTCCGGCAACGAGATGATCACCTTGTCGAGCTCGCTCACCAGTCGACTCAGATCGGCACCGATATTCTCTGCAATCATCTGTACCGATTTCGAATCAATCTTCACCCTACGGGCCTGCAGATATCTTTCGATGAACGAAGGTAGTTCCCGCTCCTTGAGTTTGGCACTCTCAAACAGAACGCCTGCCGCTTTGATGGCTTTCACATAGGCCGTTTTTCTGCCATCCACCTTTCCGTTCTTGTGGCACATCACCAGAATGGTCGATGCCATAGGCTTGGCAAAGTAGCGCTCCAGCGGCTCGGTATTCTTAATATTCTGGGCCTCTTTCACAATCACCACCTGCCGTTCCGACATCATGGGATAGCGGCGCGCCAGGTCAGCAATCTGCGAGGCATTGACATCCGATCCGAACAGAATCGTCTGGTTGAAATCACGCTCCTCCGGTTTGAGGGCATGCTCCGCAATATAGTCGGTAATCTTGTCGATATAGTAGGGTTCCTCGCCCATCAGATAGTAGACGGGCGCATACTTTCCTGCCTCCAAATCGCGCATTATCGTTTCAAAACTCACATTTTTTGGCTCAGCCATACTGCTTTCTCGATTATTATTTGTATTTTTGCCTGCAAATTTACAAAAATGTTTCGATTAAACCTCCCTACATACGAAATAAAAATCGCCCAACAAGGCAATAAGCAGTTAATTTTCGACTTTTTACGTCGTAAATACGTGGCGCTCACCCCCGAGGAATGGGTGCGCCAGCACTTTGTGCACTACCTGGTGGAGCACAAAGGCTATCCCGCAGGCCTGCTGGGCAACGAAGTGGAACTGTCGGTAGGCAACAAGCACCTGCGTTGCGACTCTATATTATATAATAAGGTGGCAGCCCCCCGGATGATCATCGAATACAAGGCGCCACAAATAAAAATTCAGCAGAAGACCTTCGACCAGATCACGGCCTACAATCTTCTGCTGAAGGTGGATTATCTGATAGTGAGCAACGGCTTACAGCACATCTGCTGCCGGATGGACTACGAACACCAAAAATATTACTTTCTGGAGGACATCCCAGACTATCAGAATTTATAACATTTTCTGCACATTATGCCATATCGTTGGCATCAGCGGCTTTCTTTGAGTTAGCCGATGAAGTGGCTGTACCGCTCGACTTGCGGATAGAGCGCTTAACGCGTGTCTTCTTCTCCTCGGCAGCGCCTGTGGCCTTATCGATCTTAACGCCTGCCAGCTCTGGGTCGATCATGATACGACCGCAGTATTCGCAAACGATGATCTTCTTGTGCATCTTGATATCGAGCTGACGCTGGGGTGGAATCTTGTTGAAGCAACCACCGCAGGCATCACGCTGCACGTACACGATACCCAGACCGTTACGGGCATTCTTACGGATGCGCTTGAACGATGTGAGCAAACGGCCTTCGATCTTAGCCTCGAGGGTCTTCACCTGCTCCTTCAGCTTATCCTCCTCAACACGCGTCTCCTCCATGATCTCCTCGAGCTCGTTCTTCTTAACCTCCAGGTCGCCCTGACGCTCAGCGATCAGTGCCTCGCTGTTGGCCTTCTCCTGCTCCTTGTCTGCGATCTTGTTGTTAGCCTCGCGAATCTTCTTATTACAGAGCTCAATCTCCAGTGTCTGGAACTCAATCTCCTTTGAGAGTGTGTCGTACTCACGGTTGTTTTTCACCTCGTCCAGCTGAGCCTTGTAGCGCTCTACACTAGCCTGGGCATCAGCAATCTCGCCTTTCTTCTGGGCAATGGCACGCTGATAGTCGGCAATCTCGCCTGTTATTTTCTCTACACGTGTGGTCAGTCCCTCGATTTCGTCTTCCAGGTCCTGCACTTCCAGAGGAAGCTCACCACGCAGCATGCGCTTTTCATCGATTGAAGAAAGGGCAGTCTGCAGCTGATACAGCGTCTTCAAACGCTCTTCTACTGATAACTCTGATGGATCTTTCTTTGCCATAACTCCTTTTTTGAAAATTATTTAAATATACAATATTGGATTCGTACAAGTTTCTGCGATACAGGTCTTCACGCCAGGACACGCCTCGCGGATAATCTCCTCAAAAATCTCTGCGGTGTACTGCTCACTCTGATAGTGACCGATCACGCATATCTGTATCTGCTGTTCGTAACCAAAGTACTGGTGGTAGTGCATCTCACCGGTGATAAACGCATCTGCCTGACACTTAACCGCTTCGTCGAGCAGGAAATCGCCAGCGCCGCCACAGATGGCCACACGCTTGATGGGACGGCGCAGCAACTCATTGCACATCGCACACTCCACACCAAAGGCCCGCTTCACGGCAATGATGAAATCATCAGCCGCCAGCGGTTCAGGCCACTCGCCCACTACCCCACTGCCGGCCTCTATGCCGTTCACCTGTTTCTGTGCAAAAAACGCGACATTCTGCAGCTGCAGCTTCTGTGCGATACGGAAGTTCACCCCTCCACGGGCGTTATCCATATTCGTATGCATGGATATCACAGCTATCCCCTGCTTGATGGCACGCATCACCGTGCGCTGCACATCGGTCAGGTCGCTGATGGTCTTCAGTCCACGAAACAATAGCGGATGATGGCTCACAATCAGATTGCAACCCTTCGCGATGGCTTCGTCAACGATGCGTTCGTTCACGTCCAGACACAATAATGCCCCTGAAACCTCCGTCTCTGTCAGTCCCAGTTGCAAGCCAGCATTATCCCAACTTTCCTGCAAGGGCAGAGGCGCGAAACGTTCAAGGGCGCTCAGCA
>JAEEGK010002053.1_pt1 | contig 50356 bp, 43 predicted proteins | sample 8958771 | NCBI WGS metagenome assembly JAEEGK01 (sample SAMN16246547, study PRJNA631951) | gut metagenome | biome: gut microbiome; feature: rumen; material: SC-attached | host: Bos | place: Iran: Karaj | collected 2018-10 | reverse complement strand
CTTCAACAAAACTATATTCAAAAATGACAAAGAACGTTTTGGCTTTAACGAGCCAACTTTGTTTGATAATTTTGATTAATAACACGTCCCAATTTTAACGGGACACTAGTGGGTTTAAGGTTTAAGGGTTATGGGTTAGAGATTACAAATCACAAGTCACAAATCACAAATCACTAATCACAAGTCACAAGTCACAAATCACAAATCACCAATCAAAATGAAAATCGTAGCAGTTGAACCGATAGGAATTACCGCGGAAAGGGCTGAGTCCATCAAGCAGGAGTTGGCCGCCAAAGGACACGAATTCGTCTGGTATCCGGACAGGAAAGAAGACCCCGCCGTGTTGGTGGAGCGTATGAAGGATGCCGAGGTAGCCATCATCTCGAATATCCCGCTGACCGCCGACGTGCTGTCGCAATGTCCGGCGCTCAAGTTCCTCAATGTAGCATTCACGGGGTTGGATCACATCGATTTGGACTACTGCCGTGAGCACAGCATCTTGGTGAAGAATGCCTCCGGCTATGCGACGGAAGCAGTGGCGGAACTTGCAGTAGGCTTGGCCATCGACGTGTTCCGCAAAATTACCTTCCTCGACGGGAGCATCCGTCAGGGCGGGGTGCGCGGAGCGTTCCTCGGCAGGGAACTGCACGGCAAAACCGTCGGCATCGTCGGCACGGGCGCCATCGGCACTCGCACGGCACAGCTCTTCCAAACCTTCGGCTGCCGCGTCATCGCGTGGAGCCGGACCGAGAAGCCCGAGGTGAAGGCTATGGGTATTCCGTACGTTCCGCTCGACGAGCTGATGCGCACCAGCGACATTATCTCGCTGCATGTTCCGCTGACTTCGGAGACGAAACACCTGATAAGCCGGGAACTGTTGGCAATATGCAAGCCCACGGCCATCGTGGTCAACACGGCGCGCGGCAACGTCGTAGATATGAATGCCTTGGCAGAATCGCTACGTGAGGGTCGTCTCGCCGGTGCAGGCATCGACGTTTACGAGAAGGAACCGCCGCTTGCGCCGGAGCATCCGCTGCTCGCCGCACCAAACTGTGTGCTCGTGCCCCACGTCGGCTACGCCACCCGCGAGGCCTTCGACATCCGTATCGATATTATCCTAAGAAATTTGGAGGAATAGAGGAGGAGGCCTGAGTCCCTAAGGCTTTCGAAACCTAACGCCATTTTACTTCCAATAGTTCTAAGAACATACGAAACAGTTCGTGAACTGATTCCGGCGGTAAAGATGCGATTTCTATACAAAAAGAGACGCAAACGCTCGCGTCTCTTTTTGTATGATTTCCGTGACTGTACTTATCGGATGATCAGTTCCTCCCACCGTATCTTCGGCACGTAGTGTACGCCGTTCTCGCGCCAGTAGTTGTGGCTTTCGTCGGCGGAGATCTCCGTCATCTCGATTTTCTCCGCCCCCTTGCCGACGGCGAGGATGAGCACGGGCGGGTAGGGGAGATTAAACGCCTCCGTGACCTTCTGGGCGTTGAACGCCGCGATGATCAAGCCGTTGTAGCCCATCTCCACCGCCTTCAACAGCATGCTCTGGGCGGCGATGCCGAGATCCACGTGAACCCTCTTGCATTCGGGAATGGTAGAGCAGATGATGATGTAGGCTGGCGGCTCGGTGCCAGGTAGCGGGAGGTGCAGCTCCGGAAGCAGCGCTCCCATCTTCACGTTCTCCGTCACGATGGCGGCTTCCCGCTCGTCGTTCACAAGCTTGAAGCGGAACGCCTGCTGGTTCTTGCCCGTCGGGACCCACTGGGTCACCTCGACCATCTTCTCCAAAACGGTCGTCGGGACTTTCCAATCCGCATCGTAACCCCGATAGCTGCGGTTCTTCTTCAGCAACGAATCCAAAGAGTGCCCGGAACGGGTTGTCGGGGCACTCTTGCGTTGACGGTATTCGTCGAACTTATTCTCTAAGAAATTGTCGGCCATAGCGGTTATTCTTCTTCGCCAGCGCCGCCGAGCATCGCCTTCAGCTCTTCAGGAGCCTCGCTGAAGTCCTTCGCGTCGGAGGGAAGCATGAAATTCGTGGGTTTCACCTTCTTGTTGGGGGTGATCTTGGTGGCGGTGGTGACGATGGTCACATCCTCGCCGTTGATCTCAGTCTTGGCCTCGGTGCAGAGCGGATAACCTTTCAATCCCGGGTGTTCGGCGAAGTTGATGTCATCGCCCAAACCGAGCTCGTTGGTCACCCACAACGTCACAGTCTCCTCCTCGTCGGTCTCAAGGTCGGTGACCTTCACGATGACCTTCTTGCAGTTGTAGCCGGCGATGGTCTTGGACTCGTCGGTGTAGGAGTAGTCGTACTTGGAGGTGTTCTGCTCTTTCTGGATGTCCTCCGCGGTCAGCTGACGGTAGTATTTACCGTAGCCGGGGATGTTGAACAGGGTGGTCACGGTCTTGTTGGTGCCGTTGGAGATGATGCTGACGTCAATACCGACGCTCATGTCCAAACGGTAGTTGTTGCCCATGACAGTGTACTCCACAACCTGCTCGGCCAATTGGGCGGCGATGTTGGGGTCGGAGCAGCCCTCGGCCGTGTTCTCAAAGGTGATGGTGCCGGCGAAAGGCTTCTGCGCAAACGCGCCGACAGTGCAGATCATCAATGCGATGATGGTTAATAAACGAACTGTTCTTTTCATTTTACTACTTATTTTTGTTAATAACTCTTGCTGTAAGATTTCAAACGGCAAAGATACATTTTTTATCAAATAGTTTAAAGGGTAACTTTTTTGTGATTAGTGGTTGGTGAATAGTGATTGGTGACTGTAATCGCTTACACTAACGGTCCGCCGCAACTACTAACTACTAACTGCTAACTGCTAACTGCTTGAACTTTTTCCCTCCTCCAATACAATAAATCGCTAACACCATCGTTTCTTACTCGTTACAAAATTTAAGAAGCAGATGAATACGAAGATTTTATGGGCAGACGACGAGATTGACCTGTTGAAACCGCATATACTGTTCCTGAAGACCAAGGGCTATGACGTGATTCCCGCGATGAGCGGTATGGAGGCCCTCGAAATCCTGAAGAAAGAGTTTGTGAACATCATCTTCCTGGATGAGAATATGCCCGGACTGAGCGGCTTGGAGACCCTCCAGCGCCTCAAGAAGGACTACCCGCATCTTCCCATCGTGATGATTACCAAGAGCGAAGAGGAGCACATCATGGAGGACGCCATCGGCTCCAACATCGCTGACTACCTCATCAAACCCGTGAACCCCAACCAGATACTGCTCTGTCTGAAGAAGAATATCGACAACAAGAAGCTTGTGAGCGAGAAGGTGACCAGCAACTATCAGCAGTCGTTCCGCGAGCTTTCCATGCGCATCTCCGACCGGATGAATGTCGAGGAGTGGGCGACCCTTTACAAGGACTTGGTTGACTGGGAGTTGCAAATCGAAAAGATCGAAGACGAGAGCGTTACCGAGATGCTCTCCGCGCAGAAGGAGGAGGCCAACGTGCAGTTCGCCAAATTCGTGCAGCGCAACTACCTCGACTGGGTCAACGGCCGCTCCGACGACAAGCCCCTGCAGTCGCACACGGTGCTGAAGGAGAAGCTGTTCCCGAAGCTCAGCGACCAGAAGAGCACCTTCCTGTTCGTCATCGACAATCTCCGCTATGACCAGTGGCGCAGCATCTACCCGCTGATTCACGACTACTATTACATCCAGGACGAGAGTATGTGCTACAGCATCCTGCCCACGGCCACGCATTACGCCCGCAACGCCCTGTTCTCCGGCCTGATGCCGTCGGTTATCGCCAAGAAATACCCCTCCTACTGGCTTAACGAGGGTGACGCCGGCAGCAAGAACCAGTTCGAGGAGCAGCTCTTGGGCGAATACCTCAAACGCTACGGCAAAAACATCAAGTACAGCTACTACAAGATTCTCAACGCCGACTATGGCAAGAAGGTCTTCGACAGTTTCCACCAGATGCTCAACAACCCGCTGAATGTCATTGTCTTCAACTTCGTGGATATGCTCTCGCATGCAGGCACGGACGTGAACGTGGTGCGCGAGCTGGCCGACGACGAGAAGTCCTACCGCAGCGTCACGGCCTCCTGGTTCGCCAATTCGGTGCTGTTCGATATGATCAGGTGGCTGGCTGAGAGGAAGATTCCAGTGATGATCACCACCGACCACGGTACCATCAAGGTGGACCGGGCGTTGAAGATGGTGGGCGAGCGCGACCTCAACACGAACCTACGCTACAAGGTGGGCCGCAGCAGCATGGACTACCCCGCCAAGGAGGTCTTCGAAATCAAGAATCCCGACGACGCCTTCCTGCCGAAGGAGACGATGACACAGCGGTTTATCTTCGCCACCAAGTCGGATTTCTTCGCCTATCAGAACAATTTCAACCAGTACGTGAACCTCTACAAGAACACGTTCCAGCACGGCGGCATCTCTATGGAGGAGATGATGATTCCCTTCGTGATTCTGTCGCCGAAGAACAGCTGAGCGTAAGCAGATGCGGAGTCTCGGATGCTGGGAATGGCGATACGCGGCATTCAAAATATGTGTACTTTTGCCGCCCGATTTTGAGACTCCCGTATGCTGTTCAATTCGATAGAATTTGCACTCTTTCTGCCTGTCGTCTTTTTGCTCTACTGGTTCGTTTTCCGGCGGAGCGTGCGGGCGCAGAACCTCTTTGTCGTGGCCGCCTCCTACCTGTTCTACGGCTGGTGGGACTGGCGGTTCCTCTTTCTCATCGCCTTCACCTCACTATGCAGCTGGGGCAGCGGCCTGCTCATCGAGCGATACCGAACGCGGCCCGTGGCGAAGGCCGTCCATGTTCTTAACATCGTGTTGAACTTGGCCATCCTCGGCGTGTTCAAGTACTACGACTTCTTCGTCACCTCTTTCGCCAATCTCTTTCTGCACGGTCGCACCGACGGGCTTCTGCTCAACATCATCCTGCCCGTGGGTATCAGTTTCTACACCTTCCAGGCGTTGAGCTACAGCATTGACGTGTACCGTGGGAAGCTGGAGCCGACCCGCGACATCGTGCAGTTCTTCGCCTTTGTGAGTTTCTTCCCGCAGTTGGTGGCCGGCCCGATCGAGCGTGCCACCAACCTGCTGCCGCAGTTCGCCAAACCGCGCACGTTCGACTATGCGCAGGCCGTCGATGGCATGCGGCAGATTCTCTGGGGACTTTTCAAGAAGATAGTGGTGGCCGACAACTGCGCCGCCTACGTGGATTACGTCTATGGGGCGTATTCGACGCAGAGCGGGCTCACGCTGGCGATTGCCGCTGTGCTGTTCGCCTTCCAGATTTATGGCGACTTCTCGGGCTATTCCGATATCGCCATAGGTACGTCCAAGCTTTTCGGTATCAAGCTGATGCGGAACTTCGACAACCCCTATTTCAGTCGCGACATTGCGGAGTTCTGGCGGCGGTGGCACATCTCGCTCACCACCTGGTTCCGCGACTACGTCTATATTCCGTTGGGCGGCAGTCGAGTGTCGAAAGCGAAGGTCGTGCGCAACACGTTCGTCATCTTCCTGTTGAGTGGATTCTGGCACGGGGCCAACTGGACGTTCCTCGCGTGGGGCGCCTACCACGCCGTGCTTTTCCTGCCGCTGATTCTGCTGGGTCGGAACCGCAAGTTCACCGGTGTCGTCGCGGAGGACCGTCTTCTGCCTTCTTGGTCTGATTTCGGTCGTATGTTGCTGACATTCATCTTGGTGACGGTCGGCTTGGTCCTCTTCCGCGCCGATTCCATCTCCCAAGCTTGGCATTACCTGGCTCTCCTCCCGCAAGGGGGTGCGGCTTATACCGAAGGGCTCGTCGCCTGTACGGTCTATGTGCTTCTCATGCTCGTTATGGAGTGGATTCATCGTGCCGGAAACCACGGACTCGATTTGCACATCCGCTCCACTGCATTGCGCATCCTCCTCTATTACAGCCTTATCGTCATTATGTTCTTCGCATATACCAACTCTGAAGCGTTTATCTATTTCCAGTTCTGATATGAAAAAATTCCTGCGGCAGATCATCCTTTTCTCGTTGGGCCTTCTTTTGATGGCTGTCGTTTTTGACGTTGTGCTGACCCGCAGGGCAATGCGCATGACCATTCCGCCCTACGCCACGTGGAACGAGATCTATCGGCGGAATATTGACGCGGATATCCTTTTCATGGGCAGTTCGCGGTCGTACGTGCAGTTCAATCCCGCCGTCTTTGATACGATATTGCAGGTTAACAGCTATAACTTGGGTATGGACGGTCGCGCTGCCGACTCCCAGATTCTTCGATACAGGGTTTTCCGCCATTGTGGGAACCCGAAGCCCAAACTCATTGTCTATGAGGTGAGTCACGGCACGATGCAGCGGAGCAACGGATACGAGCGGTCGCAGTTCGTGCCCTACCTTCACGACCTCTACCTTTGGCGGCTTTGTCGCAAGCAGGAAGAGTTCGGCTTGGCCGATGTAGTGCTCCCGTGTTGGCGCTTTTTAGGACGGCGGAAGCTGGTCAGTACCATCTTGTCGCCTTCATCACAAAAGGCCAACGACTTGCTGTACAAAGGTTTCCGAGGGCATGACCGGCAGTGGGACGGGCGCGGTTTGCGCAAACAATCCCAGGTTACCTACCATCAGGACACGGCCGTCATGCGGCAATTCAGGGTGTTCCTTGACGAGTGCCGTCGCGACAGCATCCCGGTGGTGTTGGTCACCTCGCCGTTCTACATCGGTGGTACGCGCAAGATGGCGGACTCCACGGGCATGCACGACATGTTCGCGCGCCTTGCCGACGATTACGGGCTCCCGTACCTCGACTACACCTACGACGAGCTCAGCTACGACACGGCCTATTTCTACAACACCATGCATCTGAACCTCACCGGCGCAAACCTCTTCTCGGAGAAGGTGGCGCGGGACATAGATTCGGTGATGCGGGGCGAGTAGTTGGTAGTTAGCAGTTAGTAGTTAGTAGTTAGCAGTTAGTAGTTTGAACCTTGAAACAAAATGGGGAACCACAACGATTCCCCATAAACTTCTAACTGATAACTGCTAACTGCAGACTATTTCAGCACGCCCAGTTCCTTGCCGATCTTGGTGAAGGCTGCGATGCACTTGTCGAGGTGCTCGCGCTCGTGGGCGGCGGAAATCTGCACGCGGATACGGGCTTGGTCTTTCGGCACCACAGGATAGTAGAAACCGGTGACGTAGATGCCTTCCTCCTGCAGTTTGGCGGCCATCACTTGAGACAGTTTGGCGTCATACAGCATCACGGCGCAGATAGCGGACTCGGTCGGCTTGATGTCGAAACCGGCGGCTTTCATCTTGGCGACGAAATACTCGGTGTTGCTGTGCAGCTTGTCCTGCAGCTCGTTGGTCTCCGACATGATATCGACCATCTTGCAGCCGGCAGCGGCCACCATCGGAGGAATGGAGTTGGAGAACAGGTACGGACGGGAACGCTGACGGAGCATATCGATGATCTCCTTCTTGCCGGTGGTGAAACCGCCAATGGCGCCGCCGAAAGCCTTGCCGAGGGTGCCGGTAAGGATCTCGATCTTGCCGCGCAGGTTGTAGCGCTCGGTCACGCCGCGGCCGGTGTTGCCCACCACGCCGGCGGAGTGGCTCTCGTCCACCATGACCATGGCGTCGTATTTCTGGGCCAGTTCGTAAATCTTGTCGAGCGGGCAGACGTTGCCGTCCATGGAGAACACACCGTCGGTGACGATGATGCGGAAACGCTGTGCCTGGGCGGCTTTGAGTTGCTCCTCGAGGTCGGCCATGTCGGCGTTTTTGTAGCGATAGCGGACCGCCTTGCAGAGACGCACGCCGTCGATGATGGAGGCGTGGTTGAGGGCGTCGGAGATGATGGCGTCCTGGTCGGTGAGCAGGGGCTCGAAGACACCGCCGTTGGCGTCGAAGCAGGCAGCGTAGAGGATGGTGTCCTCAGTGCCGAAGAACTCGGCGATTTTCTTCTCCAAAGCCTTGTGCAGGTCGGAGCAGCCGCAGATGAAACGCACGGAGGCCATGCCGTAGCCGTGGGTGTCGAGGGCTTCCTTGGCGGCGGCGATCAGACGCGCGTCGTTGGCGAGGCCCAAGTAGTTGTTGGCGCAGAAGTTCAGCACTTTGCTGCCGTCCTGCAGCGTGATCTCACCGCTCTGCGGAGAAGCGATGATGCGTTCGTTCTTGTACAAGCCGGCTTCCTTGATGTCGGCCAGTTCCTTCTGAAGATGTTGTTGGAAATTGGTGTACATACTTTATGGTTTATAGTTTGCTGTTTACTGTTTAGGGTTTAAGGTTTAAGGTTTAAGGTTTATGGGTTAAGGTTTAAGGTATATGGGTTAGAGTGGGGAAGGTTCTTAACAGAGGTGCAAAAGTACATTTTTTTTGGCCTTGTGGGTGCGGGGACGAAAAAAAATGATACTGCACCGTTGGGGTTATTGCCCGGACATCTTGTTCACCCGGCGCGTTGCCGCGCGCCATACGAAGAAGAAGAAGACCAAGAAGCCGATGTAGAGGATGCCGGTGATGGCGTTCGCCTCCTGCAGGATGTCCGTGTCGTTCAGATTGTTCATGTACATCAGAACGGCGTCATAGGTGCCGTGCAGGGCAACGGGGATAAGGTACGCGAGGGTGAGGTATTTGCGGCGCATGTTGTAGCGAAACCGGGCAAGGGCGAAGAAATATCCCATGAAGATGGCGAAGAAGAAGTGCGCGGGCACGGCGAAGAGGCCGCGTCCGACAGCAAGTCCCAGTCCGCCCTGCATGATGTAGAGCACGTTCTCGATGCCTGCGAAGCCGAGTCCCACGAAGGCCGCATACTCCAACCCGTCGTAGTATTCGTTGAAGTAGGGACTCTTCCAGATGCAAAGGTATAGCATCAACAGCTTGCAGAACTCCTCGGGAAACGCCGCGCTCACGAAAGCGTTGTACAGGGCGTCGGCCAACGGCGTGTCCGACGGCTTGGGGATGAGGAAGTTCAGGGCGCCGGCGACGAGCATGTCGAGCATCGCGGCCAACACGCCGAATCCGAAGGCTTTCAGCAGCAACGGCCAAGGCTCCTTCTCGAACGTGTCGCGTTTGTAAATGTAGCCCATCAGCAGGGCAACGGGAAGCAGGGAGGCAATGAGGATGATGGACATCGAGGGGTATGGGTTGTGGTTTAAGGTTTAAGGGTTATGGGTTAAGGGTTATGGGTTATGGGTTAAGGCGATGGTTAGTCTTCGCTGTCGTCGAAGTAGTTCTCTTTGATGAAGTCGAGTTGGCGGCGTTCGCGTTTGGTGGGGCGGCCGAGGCCGTGGGGACGGAACTCTTGGGTCTTGAGGGTTTTCATGCGGTCGTACTCGCTCTGCGGGGTGAGGTCGGTGCAGTACTGCGGCACCAACGGCGCACCCACGCGGCTTTTGGGGGTGTCCACCACCTCTACGGTCTTGTGCAGCGAGCCGATGTGCACCTCATAGACCTCGCCCTTGCGCACGTCGCGGGAGGGCTTCACGTTGTCACCGTTGAGCTTCACCTTGCCGGCGTTGCACGCCTCTGTGGCGATGGAGCGGGTCTTGAAAAGCCGCACCATCCACAGCCATTTGTCAATTCGCACGTTCAGGTTCTCCATGTTATGGGTTAAGGTTTAAGGGTTAAGGTTTAAGGTTTAAGGGTTAGGGGTTATGACAGCTTCTTCCAGGTCATGGTGCGGCCTAATGCGGGGACGCCGATGTAGCCGCGCACGCGCAGGGTCTTGTCGTTCTCGAACCACATCTTGCACTTGTAGGTCTTGCCGTGCACGGGGTCGTAAATCTCGCCGTCAACCCACTGGTTTTTCTTCGCGTCGTAGCGGAAGTGGAAGATGAGCGGGATTTGGTCGCCCGGGGTGTTGCGCTTGGCGGGGTCCGGGTTCATGATGTCGCGCTTCGGCGTGCCGTCCTTGAAGGTCGGATTCTTCACCCAGAAGATGCGGCCGCTGTAGGTGCCCGACTTGTCTTTGGTGATGCGTACTTTGCAGTCTTCGTCGGAGGTGTCGTCTGAGACGTAGTAGGTCCCCAAAATTTTATCTGCGGCCTCCGTTTGGGCGACCGCAGACAAAATAGGAACTATAAAAAATGCACAAAAGATTAGAATGGACTTTTTTATAGACATAGCTTTTAACTTTTACAATGACTTTGACTGTTGGTGACCGGACAAGATTAAAGTCGGGGTCAACAGTCAAAGTCAAGGAGGTTACGCTTCGGCGGGTTTCTCCGTCTCGGCGGCGGGCTCTGCCTCAGCGGCGGGAGCCTCGGCCTCTTCGGCCGCCTTGGGGTTGTTCATCATCTTGATCTTGTATTCCAAGTCCACGACCTCTTTCTTGGCGGCCTCGATTTTCTTGCGGAACTCGGCGGTCAGGATTTCGGCGTTCTTGGAGTTGGAGAAGAATCCCAAGTTGTTCTCCCACAGCACGATGTCGTCTTTCAGACGGGCGAGGCGGGTAGTGAGGTTGTTCTTCTCGCGGTCGATGAGCTTGTCGGCGTTGGGGTTACGCATGATGTCGTTGATGCGCGACTGGAAGCGGTTCTGGCGCATCTCGTCGGCATTGACTTTCAGCTCGGCGAAGCGCTTGTTGATGGCCTCGCGGTATTCGGTGTAGATGCGGTCCTTGTCGGCGCGCGGCACGAAGCCGATCTCCAGCCACTCCTTCTGGAAGGCTTTCATCGCGTCGAGGTTGGCGTTGCGGTCCTCGCCGAACTCGTAGCCGAGGATTTGCTGGATGAGCTCCTCTTTCTTGCGGAGGTTCTCGCTCTCCTCGCCCTCCACGTTGCTGAAGAACTTGGCCTTGGCTTCGAAGAACTTGTCGCAGGCGGCGCGGAAGCGTTTCCACACCTGGTCGGAGTATTTGCGCGGGGTGGCGCCGATGCTCTTCCACTCGGTCTGCAGCGCGAGAATCTCGTTGGTGGCCTGCTTCCAGTCGGTGCGGTCGGCGATGCCTTCGGCCTGGATGGCGAGGTTCAGCTTCTGGTTGTAGTTCTGCATCTGCGTGTCCTTGATCTGCTGGAAATGCTCCTTCTTCTGCTGGAAGAACTTGTCGAGCGTCGATTTGAAGCGGTTCCAGATCTCGTCGTTAAGCTTGGCGGGGGCGGGTCCGAGGGTCTTCCACAAGGTGAAGAGCTCGGTCAGCTTGTCGCTGACGGCGTTGTACTCGGAGACCTGCTCGACGGGCTGGGCCACAATCTCCTCGGCCTGCTCGCAGAGCACCACCTTGGCGTTGTAGTTGTTCTGCTCCTCGGCGAAGAGTTTGTCGTAATGCTCGCGGCGGCGCTGGTTGATTTGGTCGGATGCGGTCTTGAAGCGCTCCCAAATCTCCTCTTTCTTGTCGTCCGGCACGGGTCCGATCTCTTTCCACTGACGGTGCAGCTCCTGCAGCTCGTTGAAAGACTGGTTGATGGATTCCTCCAGGAGGAGGGACTCGGCTTTCTCGCACAGGAGGAGCTTGCTCTCGAGGTTCTTCTTGTAGTCGAGCATGCGCATCTCGCGGTTCATGCGGACGATGTCGAAGAACTTCTCGATGTAGAAGTGGTAGTTCTGCCAGAGGTTGGTGGACTCGCTTTGCGGCACGGGGCCGATGGCTTTCCACTGCTCCTGGAAGGCTTTCACGTGGTCGTTGAGGACCTTGAGGTTGGTTTCGGTTTCGAGGAGGCGTTTCAGTCCCTCGATGATATTCGTTTTGGATTCTAAGTTTTTCTGTTTCTGCTGCTCGAGTTCTTCGATGAAGGCGGCCTTGTTGTCCTTGAAGGTTTGGAAGGCGGCGTTGAAGCGGGTCTCGAGTTCGTCGGGTTCGAGGGTGATCTCCGGGACGGCGGGGGCTTCCTGGCCCTCTTCGAGGTTCTCGGCTGCGGCTGCGGCTGCCTCAGCTGCGGCGGTCTTGGCGGCCTCGAATTCGGCTTGGCGAGCGCGTCTGCGTTCACGCAGGAATTCCAGAGCCTTGGCGCGGATCACGCCCACACGCTGCTTGATGATGTTGAAGTTGGGCTCCGCGACCAGCTTCTCTAATTCGGCCACGAGCATGGCGAGGTCGAAGTTGGCGTACTCGGCCTCCACTTGCTCTAAAGTCTCCTCCGGTTTCTCCGGTTCTTGGGCTTTGGCCTCCTCGGCGGGCTGCTCTTCTGCAACCGGCTCTGCGGCGGGTTCTTCCGCGACGGGTTCTGTGGCAGGCTCCTCCTGCGGCTCCTCTGCGGAAGCTTCGGGTTGCGGTTCCGCGACGGTCTCCTCAACGGGTTCGGTCACAGGTTCCGCGGTTTCGGGTTCCACGGCGGATTCGGGAGTTGCGGTTTCATTAACGGTTTGGGTCTCATTGGAGGCCTCGAGGTTCACCTCATTGTTCTGAATCTCAGAATTTTCCGGGTGAAGAAGTTCTTGTGATTCCATCATTTGGATTTTTTTGGTGATTAAAAGAAAACGGCCGCGAAGATACACTTTTTTCGCGAACCGTGAACAGTGAATTGACAAAGTTGCAAGGGACGTCCCACATCACAAGTCACAAGTCATAAGTCACAAGTCACAAGTCACAAGTCACAAGTCACAAGTCACAAGTCACAAGTCACAAGTCACACGTCTCTACACCACCGTGACGGCGGTTCCCGACGCGGTGACCATCAGCATGCCGTTGTTCTGGCCGAGCACTTCGTAGTCGAGGTCAATGCCGACCACGGCGTTGGCACCTTTCTCCATGGCACGCTGCTCCAGTTCTTGCAAAGCATTTTCGCGGGCCTGCGTCAGCTCGTCCTCGTAGGAGCCTGAGCGGCCGCCCACAATGTTGCGGACCCCCGCGAAGAAGTCCTTCACGAAATTGACGCCGGTGATGACCTCGCCGAACACGACGCCGTGATAGTTCGTAATCTGTTTTCCTTCAACAGTAGGTGTGGTGGTTAATATCATAATGGTTGGTTTTAAGATGAGGGTGCAAAGATACGATTTTTTTGGTTTAAGGTTTAAGGGTTAAGGTTTAATGTTTAAGGTTTAAGGGTTAAGGTTTAAGGGTTATAGTTTACGGGTTAAAGGAGAAGGTTCGGCGGGGGCAGATCTCGCCTCGGAGAGGCGACACGCACGCAGTGCAGGTAACACCATACAAGCGAAGCGCAGTGTGGTGGCGAAGCGTAGTGTGGTGACACAGGCACACCTACCGTACCGTCACGCGTGATCCGCTGCCCTGTGCCCTGTACTCGGGTGCATACATGCACTCCACCGTGGTCGCGCCGGCGGAAAAGTCGCCGGACTGGGTGGCAAAGACATCGTACTCCAGCACTATCGTACCTTGCGGGAAGCGACTGAGGAAGAAGCAGTTGGCGGCATCGCGGGGACTCTCCACCCACCATACGCCGCCCTGATTGCCCTCGCGCTCGTGGATGTTCACCGGCTCGAAGGCCGCCGCCCGCGGGTCCTTGACCTGCACGTACTCCAGGTCGCGGTCGCTGGTGATGACGATCTTCACGGTGATGCGCTCGCCCAGACGGACGGGGTTGTCGGCGGTCACCGGCGCGGCGGTCTTCCCGTCGCCGACAGCCGGCTGGTGGTAAAGCGTGCGCCGCACCGACAGTCCGCTGCCCGTGGCCTCCACCTTGTCGGGGACCTCCAAGTACTGCCAGTACGCGGCCCCGAAGGTCGGGTGCGTGCCGTCGGTGCGCACGGTGATGTCGGCCAACGCCGGGGTCATCGTCTCCGGTTTCCACACCCGCTGCAGGTATCCGGTGCCGGCTTCGGCACGGGCAGCCTCCGTAGTCGTAATCTCCTCGCCGCCTACGGTGACGACCGTCGCGGCGGGTCGCAGCAGGTCGGCCGGGGCACCAAGCAGCAGCGCATAGACGGCCTCCGCAGTGGCTTTCGTGTTTGACCAGCTGTTACCCTCCTTCTGCATCAGCAGCCACTGCTTCATCATCGTCAGCTCGTCCTCGCGCGGTGAAATCTCGGTGAACGCCTCGATCAGCAGCGCCTGCCGCTCGATGGGTGCCTCATACCAGCGGTAGTAGTAGCCGCTGTACTCCTTGCGCCAGTACATCCCCTTCTCGCGGTCAATGACGGCCTGCTGACGAATCGTTTCCATAATGTCCTTCGCTTCTTTCACTCTGCCGATGCGATAGAGTATCAACGCCACCTCCGCCTGACGGGTGAGCTTCTCCTTTTGCAAATTCTCTGTCATCAACGTCATCAGATTCTGCACGTAAGGTTTTGATAACCAAACTGAATCATACGGAGCAAACGAGCGGGCATATAGATAGTGTACATCCTCTTCCGTAAAGAAAAAAGGTGCGCCGGGCTCCAATTCCTGCCGTTCCAGATGCATCTGAAACTTTGTTTCCTGATAGCGGTCGGCGGCCTGGGTAGCCTTCCCCAACATCTTGTCGGCCTGTGGGATTTCCACCCCCATGCGCTGCAGTTTGTAGAAGCCCGCCACGAGGTGGTCGGTGATGTACGGGGAGTAGCTCCAGCGTCCGTACCAGTCCCAGCCACCGCCTAACAACTGGTTGTTCTGCAGCTTGTTGAAGCCCTTGTCCAGTACCTTCTGCAGGTTCTCGTCGGAGAAGAGCTTGGCGGTCTCTATCCGCTGTTGAGACTCAATTTGCGCGTCCCGCAGCCACGGAGTCTCCTCCATCAGTATACTCTGCAGCGACTCGTTTTTGAGCAGCGGGGAGGTCAATGCGTTGTTCACTGTGTCGCTCAGCCATTGGGCGAACACCTCGCGGAGACCGGGGTTCTGCGTGAGGGCGTGCTGCACGGTGGCGGCCGCGAACAGCTTGCTGAAGGTCTGCTCGTTGCAGTCGTAAGGGTAGCGCATCAGGTACGGCAGCGCGCGGATGGCGAGCCACGCGGGGTTGGTGGTCGCCTCTACCGTGTAGCTCAGCGGCTGCATCGTGTGAGTGCTGTGCGTGCGGTAGCGGCGGAACGTGATGGCCGTGTCGCTGCCCGCAGGCACCACGAACGGACAGGATTCCGTCACCAGCATCCGGTTGGGCAACACGGGCAGGAGGTTCTCCTCGCCGTCGCCGTAGTTGCCGGCGCGGGCCACCATCCGGTAGCCGATGGCAGGAACGCCCTCGGGGACGACAATGCGGAACTGGACGGATTGGGAGGCGCCGGCCGCCACGGAGAATCGGGAATCCCCGTCCGTAGAGACGCGCCATGGCACGTCTCTACCATCGCCGATAATTACCATTTCCACGGGTTGTCCATCCTCCGCATTGAAAAATTCCACCGCCACCGTGCCCGCCAGGTCGGATTCGCTGCGGTTGGTGACCTTGGTGCGGAGGGTGAGGGTGTCGCCCTCGCGGAAGAAGCGCGGCGCGTTGCTCTGCAGCATCAGCGTGCGGCGGCTTTGCAACAGTGCGGTGACACTCTTTATGCGCATGTCCTTGGTATGCCCGAAGGCGTAGAACTCCCAGCCGGTGTATTGGTCGGGCAAGGTGAAGTCGATGTGCACGCGGCCGCTGTCGTCGGGATGGAGGTTCGGGTAGAAGAAGGCCGTCTCCACGAAGTTGCTGCGCGGGGTCACGTCGGGCGAAAGGGTCGGGTTCGTGACCGTCTCGACTATCTCTATCTCCGGAGCGCTGTCCGTGCGCACGCCATCGACGATGGTCACCGGTCCGTCGCTGCGATTGCCACGCACGGAGGTCATCGTCCCGTCCTCGGAAGCGACACCGTCCAAATCAGACACGGCACTGATCATGTAATATCTATTGGACGAGGAGGTGTTGTCCGCGCTGAACACCGGCGGCTCCCACGCGACAACCACTTCATTAAGTTCATTTGAGGTCGTGTTGTCCTGATAGTAAATGTATCTCGGCATGGGCGACTGCACCTTTTCGTAACGCAACGCGGTTTTCGAAGCGGTTCCTTTGTTGTAGCAGGTGTAGTCACTATAAGCATCCGACAAATCATAGCACCGGTAAGGCATATACGGCGTTAGGCTTTGGCGGATTTTGCGCGGAATGCTGAATCTTTGCGGATAATAGTGCTGCCCGTAGTCGGCCTTGCGCATGCCCAACTCATACAGACTCCCGTCGATCATCCAGGCTAACAGTTCTGCCTGCTGCACGGATTTCGAATCGCCGTCGGTGAGGGTGATTTCCCAATGTTCGCTGCTGCCAGGCTCCGACACGTCGCGATAGTGTGTCAGCTTGGCGTTCATAATCAGCTTGCGGTAGCGTTTGTTCACTCGTTCGACATAGCGGGCATCCAGCGGCAACAACGTGTCGCGGATAACTTTATGGAGCTGGTCGTCTTTCACGATGCGGGCGCAGAAGCTGAGATTGCGTTTGCCGCCACGGTGCGTCTTCACCGTCACGGTACGTTGCTCCTTGTCGAGCGGAATGCGCAGGGTCTTGAGCTTCCGCTCTCCCTGATAGACGTCGCAAATCGCCACCGCGTTACGCAGACAGCTGCCGACCGAGAGGATTAGCGGTTCGCCAAGCCTCTCCGGCACTGAGACGAAGGTCGCCCGAATCGGTTGGTAAGGACGGAAATCCGAATCGTTGGAACGGTTCACTGTGAAGTGCCGTTTTGCCGATGCCGTTTTCCCGGATTTGTCAACGCATTCGACCAACAGCAGGTAATTACCCGCTTCCCAGTTTCTCACATTTATCTTTAAGATGGAATCCGGTACTAACGTCTCCATCGTTTTGTACACGGTGTCCAAACCGGACCAACTGTAGGGGTCGTTGGCATCAGGATCGAAGGTGAGGTGCGGGAACTCGCGGGCGTATTCCGCTTCGCTGTGCATGGGATGCCAGTAGAGAGGCCTCCGTTCGAATGCCGGAATCCGGTATTCGTCGGGCGTCTGCAGGCGCACCACGCTGATGTTCATCGGGACGGGTTGCGGTATGCCGTTATGGTTGACCACCTTCACTAACCAGCGGGCCGTGTCAGCCAGCGACAAATCAATGTCGTCATCCTTGGAGATGCTGACCGTCAACATCTTGTCCGGAATCCAGACCGAGCTCTCGTCTTGGTGCGTTTCGCCGTTCAGGTCGGTGACGATGGCCTCGATTTCCAACATATAGGAAAACGGCCCGACCGGATAACGGTACTCGAAACGCCCGTCGCGCTCCGTATAGACCTCTATGAGCCGTGTTTTAGCCTCGCCTTTCGCCTGAATATGCAGGGCGACGGCGGCGTTGGCGATGGGCAAGCCGTTAAGGGCGGTCACCGTGCCCCGGATGGGGAGCGTGTCGCCGGCGGCCACCTGCTGCGAGTCGGGTTCCAACTTCACCTTGAAGGTGGGCAGTTTGTATTCGGCCACCTCAAGGGTGGCGCTCTTCCCGGAACAGGTCCGCATATAACGCTTCCCGCCTTTTGGGGATTGGTCCAAACAGAAGACCCTCAAGGTGTATTTTCCAACGGTTTGCGGCAGGGTGAACACGCCGGACACACTGCCGTATTCGGAGGTGACGAGCTCTATAGTGTCGGGCGCGGCATTCGTCCGCTCCAGAATCGCCAGCACCCGCTCGTTCTTGACGGCCTTGCCTTTTTTCGACAATATATACTTGAAATGAACGGTCTGCCCCGGCCGGTACAGCGTTCTGTCGGTGAAAAGCTGCGGATTGTACTGGCACCGGTGACCGTGCCGAATAGGACGATAGACGGCCGAGCTTGCCAATTCATCCATGACAGAATACTCGGCTTTTTGATCGAAAACAGAGATATTACTCTCCATATAGATAAAGCCAACCAAATTGTCCGAATAGGGAATCTCCCCGAAACGGTTGGAGTAAAGGGCGTGGGGGTGATGACTTCTGACCCGTAAGCTGCGAAGGGGTTCGCCCGTGCGCCGGTCATTGACAGCCACGAATCTTTTCTTGCCGGCATTCCAGTTGGCGAGCTTGAGGCGGGTGACCCGGAATTTTGCCGTCATGAGCGCTCCGGTGACATCCAACTCCGGCCGCGTGTGGAAGCAGAACTGATAGTTCCCCACAGGCAGGGAATCCACCCAAAGTTCCGTGGTGGCGAAACGGCTATTGTCACGGCTGTCCAAATCGAACCGCTGCCGGAGAACAGGTACTTTTGAGAACAAACTGGTGTCTACGCGGTGAGCACGATACGACGAATAGGATTCACCGCTTCCCTCGTCATCATATTCACTTGTGGTGATGGGTGACGTGGTGTAAACGCTGACGTAGAGGGTCACTAAGTTTCGGTATTGTATAGGGATGCGCAGTTTGTGGCCGAGGGTGAGGTCGGTGTGGGCATCGAAAAGCGAGATGGACGGGAGGGTGAGTGTCTCTAAGTAGTAGGCGGCATTTTGCGCATACATTTTGAGGACGGCATCGGCGTAAGGCTCTGTGCCGCACTGCTTGAGCACTTGGTTGAAATAGTCGATGGCGCGGGACTTATAGTCGGTCTCCTGGTCCACGATTTGTTCGGCGGCGGCAAGCAGCACCCCACGCTCGTAGTCGAAGGTAAGGTCGGGACCGTAGGCCTTCTCCAACGAGTCGAGCGTTTTCCAGCAGTCGGAGGCATACACCTCGTCTTCAACCATTGGAAAACGATAGTGTAGTCGTTGTATCTCATAGTCTATCAGGGTATTCCGCTCTGTATGGGCGGTCATGGCCTCGTCAATCAGCGCGATGGCAAGTTCGGGCTCCTTATCCCCAACCATCCGGATGCAGTTCTGATAGAGCACGTCGTTGAGGGTCGGGCGCAGGTGGCGGGTTTCGGGGACCGTTTCGAGCAGGAAATCCCAGCGGTGCGTGAGAATCGTCACGTCGCGGGGCATCGCGTCGAAGCAGGCGAAGAGATGCTGTTTCGCGATCTCGCGGTAGTTCTCCGCCGACCACTCCTCCATGTTGCCAAAGTCGGCCTCCTGCAGGGTGACGGCGTTGGGGTCGGCCGGTCGCGAAGGATAGAGCATCGACCCGATAAGATAGTGGTACAGCGACTGATACACCATACTGTCGCGGTCGCCCCAACGGGCTTCCGCATTGTCGCGCCGCAGCGAGTCGAGACACATCGCCGACTGCTGCACGCTCATGTCACCATACAGACGGTTGAGGAGCAGCCGCTTGTGGTTCGCGATGAAGCGATGGTAGGCGTTGTGTTCCGCCTCGGCCTTCCACCCGATGGTGTCGAGCATCGCCTGCTGGCTGGTCAGATGGCGCTGCGGGATGCCGTCATAGAGCGTCCACAGGTGCTCGAACGAGCGGCTGTCGGGGCGGGTCTGCGCCTGAAGCCTCGTCGCCGAGAGTAGTACCGCCATGAGAAGTAAAATATTGATAAAGATACGGTTGTTCATCCTTTTTCCATTTTTTGTGATGCAAAAATACATTATTTTCTTATAAGACGGAGAAAAACCAAAGGGTTGCAGAGAGAAATGTTTTTTAGGATAACTCTCTCTCTGCCATATCGGTTGCCTTTGAATTAAAGTGCAAGGTTACTTTTCGCGTCTACCTATAGGATGCAAAATTTTTAAAAGGTTACAACGTTTCTGCAATTTTTTTTTCGATGCCCCAACTGTTGTCAAATTCCGCCAGGAATGGCGGAGCTCCTATTAAATTCCGCCAAGGAAGGCGGAGCTCCTATCACTACTCTTTCCCCGCTAACAGCTGCAACAGCCGCACCTGGTACATGAACTCGCACCGCGCCTGCGCGAGGTTGGCGGCGGACTGGAGGTAGTTGTTCTTCTCCTCATTGAAGGCTGTGCTGGTGGATTTGCCGGCCTCGTACAGCGCCGTCTCCAAGTCGAAGGCCTCCTTCGCGCTGGCCTCCGCCACCTGGCTGCTGGCGTACTTCTCCTTCGCGGCCAAGGCGTTGAACCAGGCCTGCTGGATCTCCTTGTACAAGTCCTTCTTGACGTTCTCGGTCTGTATCCGCTGGCTCTCGAGCTGCAGCTTGGCCATCCGCACGTTGTTGCGGGTCTCCAAGCGGTCGAAGATCGGCACGTTGAGGGTGAAGCCCACGTATGGGCTGAAGTTGTCGCGCAGCTGCGCCCCGAACCCTTTGCCGGTGGTCCCTAACAGCGCGTAGTAGTCGGTGACGAGCCCGCCGCTCATGGATAGGGTAGGGTACCATCCAGCCTTCGCCAACGCGATGTTGGTCTTCGCGTAGTCGGTGCGGATCTCTTCGGCTTTCACGGCCGCGCGGTTGCCCAGCGCCTGCTGGTAGATCTGCTCGGGAGACGGCAACTCGTCGGGCATCGCACTGCCGAGGTTCGGCTTCACGATGACGAATCCCTCCGGCGACTCCAGCTCTAACAGTTGGGTCATATCCAACGTGGCGGAAACCAGACTGTTGTGCGCCTGCGTGTAGGTGAGGCGGCTCTGCGCCAGGGTGGACTTCCTTGCGGCCACCTCCGCGGGTCCGATCTTGCCGAGCTCGTAGAGGGTGGTCAGCCGCTCCACCTGCGCGGAGTCGATGGCGATCTGCAGCTTCGCGACCTCGCAGACCTCCATCTGGTAGAGAATCTGCATGTAGGCCTGCGTCACCGCGATGCGGATGTCCTCCTTGGCCTTGTCGCAGTCGGCGGTGGCAGCCTCTAAGTTCAGCTTCCCCATCTCGATGCTGTTCTTGACCCGCAACCCCGTGAAGAGGTTCATGCTCCCCCCGATGCCGAAAGAGGTGTTGGCGGTGTTGGAGCTGACGTAGGTGTTGTCCTCCGAGAGTCCCCTGCCGAAGGAGAAGCTCTGCGACGCGCTTCCCTGCACCGTCGGCCACACGCTGTTCTTGGCCGTGTTGAGCTCGACCTCCCGCTGCGACTTCATCAGCTCGCTCTGCTTGACCGTCAGGTTGTGGTCGAGAGCGTACTGCACGCAGGCATCGAGGGTCCAGGGGGTGGGCTGGGCATGTTGACCGTATGCAATGCCAATACACATCATCATGCTAAACAAAAATACGGTTGATTTCATTATCTTATTCATATTTGTCATTTATCGTCATATATCGTGTCACACATCCTACATCATTCGTTCTATTCCAGGGGTGGCGGCGTTCGTTCCTCACGCCTTACCCCTGGCTACCAAGCTCTTGCCCCTCCGGGGCTGCTTAAGGAAGTTGTTTGTCATATATGCGGGCATTTCGTTTTAACTACTAACTACTAACTGCTAACTACTAACTACAAACTGCTAACTACCTTCGTGCCCCGCACCTTCTCGCCTTCCTTCAACCCGCTGGTGACCACGATGTTGAGGCCGTCGCTGAGACCGGTGGTGATGGCTCGGCGTTCGTAGTCGTTGCCTTTCTTGACATAGACAAAGGTGGAGTCGCCGGAGAACTCGAGGGCGCTCTCGGGGATGGCGAGGACGTGCTCGGCACTCTCTAACACGAGCTCCGCATTGGCACTGTAGCCGGAACGGATCTTGTTGTCGCTCTGCGGCTTGACGGCGGCACGGATCTCGAACTGGTTGGCCCCGTTGTTCTGCACGGCCTTCGGGGAGATGTACTCTAACACGGCGTCGAAGCTGTAGTCCTGCAACGCCCCGATGGTGATCTTCAACGGGGTGCCCTCGCGCAACGTGCCGACCTCCGTCTCATCGACGTTCCCCTTGAAAATCAGGTCGTTCATGTCGGCGACGGTGGCCACCGTGGTGCCGTCGTTCAAGGTGTTGGCCTGGATGACGGAGTTACCCACCTTGACGGGAATGTCGAGGATCAAGCCCGAGATGGTGGAGCGAATCAGCGTGGAGCTGGACGTGGCGTTGCTGGAGGAAACACCGTCGCGGATGATCTCCAACGCATCCTGAGCCGCCGACTTCTCCTCGCGGGCCTGCTGCAACGCCTGCGTCATCTTCTCGAACTCCTCGTTGCTGACCAGCTTCTTGTCGTACAGGGCCTTCTCGCGGTCGTAGTTGGCCTTGGCCTGGTTGTAGTTGATGTCGGCCAAGCGCACACGGCTCTGCGCGGCACTCAGCGAGTTCATGTCGGGGATGACCTTGAGCTTGGCGATGACCTCGTTCTCCTTCACCTCCTGACCGGCCTCCTTGTACAGCTCGGCGATGATGCCGTTGATCTGCGGCTTCACGGCGACCTCGTTGCGCGGTCCTATCTGTCCGGTGATCAGCGTCTTGCGACTGATGTCCATGTACGCGACCTCGTACTCGTTGAAGACCTCCTTCTCGGGTCTCGACTTCTTGAAGAGGAACACGAAGGTTCCGATGAACACGAGGGCTATCAGCAGCCCGATGACGTATTTGAGTCTCTTTTTCATTGTATGTTTGTTTTTGGAACTTTTCGATTTAACTACTAACTGCTAACTACTAACTGCTAACTGTTCACTCGTCCCGCATCGCGTCCACGGGCTTGATGTGCATGGCGCGGTAGGCGGGGGCGATGCCGGCGAGGAGGCCGAGGAGCATCAGCAGGAGCAGAGCCGCGACAGCCGTGCTGAACTGGATCTGGAATACGGCCTGGTGCTTGGTGATGACCTCGAAGAGGTTGAGCAGCAGCACCGAGAAGACGATGCCGGACATACCCGCGACGGTGGTGAGGACGATGCCCTCCAGGATGATCTGCGTGAGGATGTCGCGCGGGGTCGCCCCGATGGCCCGGCGGATGCCGATCTCCACGGTCCGCTCACGCACGACCACCAACATGATGTTGCTCACCCCGATGGCTCCCGCCATCAAGGTACCGATACCCACCAACCAAATCAGGAAGTTGATGCCCCTGAAGAGGTTGTCGATGATGCTGAACATCACCTCCATGTTGAGCAGCCTCATGGCCTCCTTGTCATCGGGGGCGATATAGTGCTGACGGGCAATCACTTGCCGTATTCTTCCCTCCAACTCGTTCATGTTGACCCCAGGGCCTCCCACGGTACAGATCACACCCACCACGTCGCCGCTGTTCATGATGTCGCTCATCACCGTGAAAGGTATGGTGACCTCGTCCGCGCTGTTGCCCCAGAGGTTGATGTTGGAAGTACAAACATCCACGCCAATGACCTGATAGTAAATCCCTCCCACGCTGATGTACTGTCCGCAAGGATCGTCGCCATCGGGGAAGAGTGTCTTCCAGACGCGCTCGCCGATAACGCAGACTTTCCGCTTGTGCATCACATCGACTTGGTTGAGATAACGCCCGAACTTCATTGTGGGCGCTTGCACTTTGACGTAGTCGGCCTCCACTCCTTTGACAGAGCAGCTGGCGTTGTGCTCGTCGCGGGTGGCAGTACGTCCCCACTCGGGCAGCAACGGGGTGACGACCTCCAGTTCGGGCACCATGGCCTTCAACCGTTCGATGTCTTTGTATCGCAAGTTCCAATTCCGACCTTCCTTGAAGCCTTTGTAGGGCTTGGTGGTCTCGTTCGCCGCGATGATAACGGTGTTGGTGGCAAACCCTTCAAAGTTCTTCTCCAACAGCTGTTTAAGACCATTACCGCCGCCGATAAGGAACAACAGCATGAACAGCCCCCAGAAGATGCCGAAGCCCGTGAGGAAGCTGCGCCGCTTGTTCCGCGTCAGCGCGTCGAGGATTTCCCGGTATGTGTCTGTATCGAATCTCATAACTTGTTTGTAGCTGTGCTCGCCCCACACTGCGGCTTCGCCTTGTGTGGGGTTATTAGCGCTTCGCGCGTTTTGTCCCTTCGGGACTGTTTAAGGAAGAAGTTTTTACATATATTCAGCATTTTTCGTTCTTAATTAGTTTACGTCGTTCAAGGCTTCGATGGGGCGGATGCGGGCCGCTTTCATCGCGGGGGAGATGCCGGCGAGGGTGCCCGCGATGACCAGCAGGATGGTGACGCCGACGGAGATGCCCAGCCCGACGGTCGGGTTGACGAACAACCGGACGGTCTCGCCGAAGAACTCCACCGACGACTGCCCCACGGTCATCTTCATCACCTCGCAGGCCACCATGCCGAGGAACATCCCGATGTAGCCGAACAGCGCGGTGATGGAGACGCTCTCCGCCAAGATCAGCTTCATGATCTCCCACGGCGATGCGCCGATGGCCTTGCGGATGCCGAACTCGCGGGTGCGCTCTTTCACGGTGATCAGCATGATGTTGGAGACACCCACGATGCCTCCTACCAGCGTGAAGATGCCCAAAATCCACAACGCCGTGCGGATGAAATGCGTCCCCTTGTCCATCTGCATGTTCTGCGTGAAACGGTTCCAGATCCAGATGGAACTCTCGTCATCCGGCGCCGCCTTGTGCGCCCGGTTGAGGGCGGCACGGTAGGTCTTCTCAAACTGCTCATTCTCCTCCTTGGTTGTCAATCCGTGGAAAGAGAAGTTGATCTGGTCAACATAGTTGATGTCATTCGTGATCATCTGCATGGTCGTGATCGGTGCAAAAGCCTCCACACGTTGTGCCGTGCGGTCTGTCTTATAGACGCCTACCACCACCCACGTGATGTTGTCGGTGGTCACCGTCTTGCCAATCAGGGAGGCGTAATCTTCGCCGCCATTCATCAACTCAATGGCATGAGAAGCGGCTAAAACAATAGACTTCCGGTGCTGCTTTATGTCATTTTGGTTGATGAAACGCCCTTCCAGCATCTCAATCTTGTTCATTTCCATCAAAGAGGGATAACAACCGTTCAGATAAACGGATGTGTGTCGGCTTTTAAAGGCCAGCGTATAAGGACCTTTGAAGAGCTCAGGGGAAATCTTGTCCACATTTCCGGAAAACAGGGCGCTTTGGGTGATGGCCACGTCTTGGTCGTTGAGATTAATGCGCCGACCGGTCTGATAGCCGTTGGCCGGTTTGCTGGTGACGCCGCCAAACACCGCCATCGTGTTGGTGGCGAAGTGTTCCCCTTGGTTCATGAAGGCGTTCATCAGCCCGTTGCCCGCGCCGAGGAGCACAATGAGCATGAAGATGCCCCACGCCACCGCAAAGCCCGTGAGGGCGGTGCGCAGCTTGTTGCGCCGGATGGACTCCCATATCTCTGTCAGCAGGTCTTTCATGGGCTATTTCATAATGGCGGTGGTGCCGAAAATCGAGGCTTTGTGCTGTTCATTGAGTGTCGTCTCACCGATGATGCCGTCCTTGATGTGGATGATCTTGTCGGTGCAGTTGGCCACGCCGCTCTCGTGCGTCACCACGATGATGGTGACCTTCTCGGTGCGGTTGAGCTCGGTGAGCAGGTCCATGACCTCCACGGAGGTCTTGGAGTCGAGGGCGCCGGTGGGCTCGTCGGCCAGCAGGATGCGCGGCTGCGTGATGAGCGCCCGCGCGATGGCCACGCGCTGCTTCTGACCGCCCGACAGCTCGTTGGGGTAGTGCGTGGCCCAGTCCGCCAAACCGAAATGCTCCAGGAAGTGCATGGCCAGCTCGTTGCGCTTCTTGCGGCTCACCCCTTGGTAGTACAACGGCAGCTCCACGTTCTCCACCGCCGTCTTGAAGTTGATGAGGTTGAACGACTGGAACACGAAGCCGATCATCCGGTTGCGGTAGTGCGCCGCCTCCTTCTCGCTCAGGTTCTTGATGAGCTTGCCGTCTAACCAGTATTCCCCCTCGTCGTAGTTGTCGAGGATGCCGAGGATGTTCAGCAACGTGGATTTCCCCGAGCCGGACGCCCCCATGATGGAGACGAACTCGCCCTCGCCAATCCCGAGGTCGACGCCCTTCAGCACGTGCAACGGCTGCCCGTTGTCATAGGTCTTGTGGATGCCACGTAAATCGATAATCATAATCTATCGGTTGAATAGTGAATAGTGAATAGTGAATAGTGAAGAGTGAATAGTGAATAGTGAATAGTGAATAGTGAATAGTGAATAGTGAATAGTGAATAGTAAACGGTAAACGGTAAACGGAAAACGGAAAACGGTAAACGGTAAACCATAAACCATAACCCTTAACCCTTAACCTAAATAGAGTCAACCTCTTTCTTCGTGCTGATATTCAAGTTCACCCCCTTATCCGGACTGGTGTGGATGGTGATGTCGTAGGTGGTGTTGTCGTCGCGGAGGCCGTCGAGGACGGGGTCGATGATGCTGTCGAGCTCCGTGGTGCCGAAGTAGCTGTCGGTGGTGACGAAGTCGTTGTTCTCGAACCAGCGTTCCCACTGTTCGCCGGTGCGCTCGAGCCGTTTGCCGATGTCGTCGCGCTTGCCCGCTTCTATGCCGAAGCCGATGATGCCGAAGAGGCTGAGCAGCCACACCGCCAGCAGAATCCAGCCGGTCCCTTTGTGCTTGCGCTCGCCGCCGGCCGCACGTACGCACAGGATGGCGATGCCGATGACCGGGCAGAGCAGGAAGAGGGCGCAACTGCCTAACAACCCCATGTCGATGGCGTTGCCGAAGCTGTCGGGCTCGTGGGTGAGCAGGGCCACGAAGATGGCGATGAAGATGCCCAACACGCACAGCGCCAGACTGGCACCGATGATGATACCCAGCACAATCAGGCAGATTTTCAGGATCTTGCCGAAGGTGGTGGCACCGTCGCTGTGGGCCACGGGTTCCATCTGGAAGTTGTCGATGTTCTCCAACGTGGGCTCAATGCCCTGCATCTCCAGGAATTGGGCTTTTGTCTTGGCCTCGGGCATGGCGATGAGCAGGATGAGGTAGATGAGGATGCCCCATCCGAGGCTCGCGAAGGCCAGGATGACGAACAGGATGCGCATGATGGCGGGGTCGAGGTCGAAATAGGCCGCCAGACCGCTCGCCACGCCGCTCACCATGCGGTCGTTGCTGTTGCGGTAGAGCTTGCGGGTGCGACGAGACTTCCGTTCGGGCGTCTTGCCGCCGTTTGCGGAGGCACTCTTGTCCGCGAAGGCGCTCTTGTCTGTGGAAGCAGCGTTCTCCGTCTGGCCCTCACCGCTCTCGTCCTCGAACTGCTCGGGCTTTCCGATAACTTCGATGACCTCCTCCACATCGTTGGTCTCCACGACATTGCGGTTCTGAAGCTTGTAGGTCAGCAGCTCCGCCATGCGCTCTTCGATGTCGCGGATGATTTCTGTACGCTCCTCTTCGGGGAATCTTTTTTCAATGTCGGCGAGATACTGGCTCAGCCGATCGCAGGCGTCCTCGTCAATGTTGAACACGAATCCGCCAAGGTTGATTGTCAAGGTCTTTTTCATATTTCTGATTCTTTATTTTCGTTTGATCCCCACACTGCGGCTTCGCCTTGTGTGGGGTTACTTGCACTGCGTGCGTTTTGTCCCTTCGGGACTGTTTAAGGAATTATGTCTATAAATATCACTTAGTTCGTAATAGCTGGATGGCGTTGGCGAGCTCCTCCCAGCCGGTCTCCAGCTCGGCGAGGAAGGCCTTGCCGGATTCGGTGAGCTCGTAGTACTTGCGCGGGGGACCGGAAACGGACTCCTGCCATTCATATTGCAGGATGCCGTTGTTCTTCAGTCGCGAGAGAAGAGGGTAGAGGGTGCCCTCCACCACAATCATCTTCGCCTCCTTCAACTCGTTGATGATGTCGGATACGTATGCAGGCTTCTTGTTGATGATCAATAAGATGCAATACTCAAGATACCCTTTCCGCATCTGTGACTTCACGTTTTCCGCATTGATGTTCATCGTTCTTTTCTTTGAATTTGACGCGGCAAAGATACACTTTATTTAGTACCTTGCATCGCATAGTACTAAATAAAGTTATCAACACCTTCTGTTCATATATAAAAGCCTTCCTTAAGCCGTCCCGGAGGGACAAAACGCGCGAAGCGCAGGTAACCCCACACAAGGCGAAGCCGCAGTGTGGGGCATGTCATGTCACATCGCCGTCAGCAGCATGAAAATCCCGATCCCTAAGTAGTTGCCGACGGCGTAGCCGAGCAGCCCGATGGCGATGCCCGGGAGGATGACGGCATTGTTCTTCAGCACGGCGGCGACCATCGGCACGAAAGGCGGGGAGTTGATGAGGGAGATGGACGCGGCCAGGGTGAGGTCGCCGTCGAGCTTGAGGAGCTTGGCGAACAGGAGCTGCAACGCCAACGACCCGAACACGGCAAAGGCGATGTACCATAATATGAATAGGTATCGGCTGAATTCGAGGTCGCGGACGCTCACCATCGTGGCCACGGCGAGGCAGAACACATACACGAAGTAGAGACCCGTGTCGAAGGTGTTCTCGACCCGCTTGAGCGGTCTCCAGAACGAGAGCGCGATGGAGAAGGTGGTGAGCAGGAGGACGATGACGGCGGTGCTGTTGTCGATCGGGATGACGAGCGAGAGCGCGTAGGAGACCGCCACGATGACCGCGGCGACACCGATGCCGGCGGCGCGGTTCGCCAGACGCCTCCAGAACGGTTTTGCGGAAACCGTTTCCGCCGACGGGAGGTCGGCGCCCTCTTCAGGCGTCGGGGAGGGGACGCTGGCGGGGAACAGCCAGCGGACGAGTCTGCCCCCGAGGAAGACGATGAACAGGAGGTACAGACTGGTGACCACGAGGTCGTAGCCCGAGATCAATAGGAAGAGATTCTCGGGCAGGTTCACGGCTTTGGCCACGGGTGCGAAGTTGGGGATGCCGCCGGTGTAGATGCCGGTCATGGCGGCGCTCACCCGTGCGAAGTCGGCGTGGCTGAGTCCCGCGTCAACCGCCTGGCTGTGAAAGAGAAAGAACCCGCCGAGGGTGACCGCGAGGATGCTGCCCAGTCCGACGAGGAAGGCCTTGAGCGCGGCCTTCGCCGACCACGCCCGGAAGTCACAGCCCAGGAGCATCAGCGGGATGGAGAGCAGCACCGCGACATTGGAGACGTCGGTGCAGAGCTTGCGGGCACCTTCGCCCACGATGCCGACATTGCCGACGGTCAGCCCGATGACATAGAGGATGACCATCGGGGAGATTTTCTCGATGACGGGCCATCGCTTCGCCGCCAGCATCACGAGCAGCGGGATGGCAAAAAGGTAGAGTAGGATGAGCATAGGCTTGGGCTTTTAAGTCAAAAAGGCGCGGAAACCTGTGAAGATCCGCGCCTTTCCGCATGGGTCACAACCGAATGGGTTGTGGAGATGTCGGTCTCTCCATTATTCGGGTTTGTAGAACGGCATCTTCACCGTCACGGCCTTCAGCAGGCGGTTGCGCACCTTGATGAAGATCTCCGTGCCGGACTTTGCGAACTCCTTCTTGATGAGTGCAGTGCCGATGCCCTTGTTCACGGACGGGCCGAACGTGCCGGAGCGCACTTCGCCGATGACGTTGCCCTCAGCGTCGCACACTTCGTAGCCGTTTCTCGGGATACCGCGGTCAATCAGCTCGAAACCGGCGATTCTGCGGGTCACACCGTTGGCCTTCAGCTCTTCCATATACTTGCGGTCGATGAAATCCTTGCCGTCCACGAATTTCGTGATCCAGCCCAAACCGGCCTCGATCGGGGAAATCGTGTCGTCAATCTCGTGACCGTACAGGCAGAAGCCCATCTCCAGACGCAGGGTGTCGCGGGCGCCCAAACCGATGGGTTTGATGTCGAACTCGGCGCCGGCCTCAAAGACGGCGTCCCAAATCTTCATCGCGTCCTCGTTGCGGAAGTAAATCTCGCATCCGCCGCTGCCGGTGTAGCCCGTGGTGGAGAAGAGGATGTTGTCGATGCCGGCGAACGTGATGATCTGGTTGGTGTAGTACTCCATATCGATGACGTTGGCGGCGGTCAGTTTCTGCATGGCCTTGAGAGCCAAAGGACCCTGGACGGCCAATTGGGAGATACTGTCGGAGATGTTCTCGATCTCGGCGCCGAAAGCCTTGTTCTGCTCGACGACCCAAGCCCAGTCCTTGTCGATGTTGGCGGCGTTGACCACCAAGAGGTAGTCTTCGTCGTGGAGGTTATAGACCAGCAGGTCGTCCACGATGCCACCCTTGCCGTTCGGGAAGCAGCTGTACTGCACCTTGCCCGGGAACAGCGCGGCCACGTCGTTCGTGGTGATGTGCTGCAGCAGCGCGAGGGCCTTGGGTCCCTTGACGGTGAACTCGCCCATGTGGGACACGTCGAACACGCCCACCTTGTTGCGCACCTGCAGGTGCTCGTTGGTGATGCTGTCGTACTGGATCGGCATGTAAAAGCCGGCAAACTCCTCCATTTTGGCGCCCAACGCCTCATGTTTCGCTCTGTAAACGGTTTCTTTCATAGTATCTCTGAATTTTTTATTGTTTGGAAAATAATGAAATTTCGGAGCGCAAAAGTACACTTTTTTTGTGATGGACGGGCAACGAAAGAGATTTTGACGGCAGATTCTCACAAACGCCCATCCTCAGCGAAGCTGTAGTAGTCGTCGCGATGGATGATGAGATGGTCCACCAGCACGAGATCCATCACTTCGGCGGCCCGCTGCAGACGCTCGGTCAGCTGGATGTCGCTGCGGCTCGGCTTGACCGATCCCGACGGGTGGTTGTGGCAGAGCACGAACTGCGTGGCCTTGTTCAGCACGGCCTGCTGCAACACGATGCGGGTGTCCACGGGGGTCGAGGAGATGCCGCCACGGCTGATCTGGACGGTGTTGAGGATGCGGTTGGCCTGGTTCAGGTAGATGGCCCAGAACTCCTCGTGCTCCAAGTCGGCGATTTTGTCCTGCATGAGGTTGACCACGTCGGTGCTGCTTCGGATCTGCAGGCACTCCTCCACCTTCTCGGCGCGCATACGCTTCCCCAACTCAAAGGCACTCAGCAGGGAGATGGCCTTCGCCTGGCCGATGCCTTTGACGTCCGAAAGCTCGCGCAGGGTTTTCCCCGAAAGTCTGGACAGGCTGTTCCCCGATTGGGCGAGCAGCTTCTTGGCCAACTCCACGGCGGAGTCGTTGGGATTCCCGGTTCGCAGCAAAATGGCGATGAGCTCCGCGTCCGACAGAGCAAGGGCGCCGTTCTTGGCATATTTCTCGCGCGGTCTGTCCTGGACGCTCCACTGTTTGATGGTAAGTTTCTTGTCTTCGTAGTTAATGGGTTGGTTCATGGGGTTTGGTTAATACATCTGTGATCGCTTCAAAAGATAGGGTAGCAGAATCTGTTCGAACCCTTGCGTGATGTCTGCGGGGATGACGTCGATCTGGTACTGCCCGCACTTGACCTTGATTTCCTGGAAGTAGTTGCGCACAGTCTGCTGGTAGTATTCGCGGATGTTGTTGGCGTGCACCTTCACCTCGTGGCCGGTCTCCATATCCACGAACCGGTAGAGGCGGTTGTCGAAGGCGAAGTCGTATTCCAACTCCTTGTCGAAGGTGTGGAAGAGGACGACCTCGTGCTTGTTGTGGCGGAGGTGCCCCAGGGCGAGCAGCAGCTCGTCGAGGTTGCGCCCGCTCTCGAGCATGTCGCTGAAGATGATGACCAAGGAGCGACGGTGGATCTGCTCGGCAATCTGGTGCAGCGTGTCGGTGACCATCGACTGCCGTTGCACGTCGTCGGCGATGGGCTGCAACACCTTCTCCAGCTCCCGGTAGATCATCTTGTGGTGGGCGTCGCCGCCCCGGGCGTGCGTGTGCAGCTCCAACTTGTCGGAGAAGAGGCTCAGCCCGACCGCGTCGCGCTGGCTCTTGAAAACCTGCATCAGCACGGCGGCGGCATACACGGAGAAGAAGATCTTGTTCGGCTGGGCGAGAGTGTACTTCTGCCGTTTCGGGAAGTACATCGACGATGAGTTGTCGATGACCAGGTGGCAGCGCAGGTTGGTCTCCTCCTCATACTGCTTGACGAAGAGCTTGTCGGTGCGGGCGTAGAGCTTCCAGTCGATGTGCCGGATGGGCTCGCCCGTGTTGTAGGGCCGGTGTTCGGCGAACTCCACCGAGAACCCGTGCATCGGGCTCTTGTGGATGCCGGTGATGAATCCTTCCACAACCTGCTTGGCCACGAACTCCACGTGGTCGAACTGCGTGATCTGCGTCAAGTCAATTGTATATGCCATATCCTCTTTTTTTTCGGGCCGCAAAAGTACAAAAAAAAGGTTTAAGGTTTATGGTTTATGGTTTATGGTTTATGGGTTATGGTTTAAGGTTAAGGGTTAGGGTTTAGGGTTTAAGGGTTAAGGAAGGAGTGCCAGGATTCGAGGATGGATTTCTGGAACTCGGTGGAACGGTAGTCGGGGGTGAAGAGGTCGGGGTTGCGGAAGAGGAGCGGGGGCTCGCCCTTCCGGTAGAGGAGCAGGCAGGGGAAGTCGGGCTCCCGGAGCGGGAGGGTGGGGGAGAGGTCCCCGTAGAGGGCGGTGGTGTCGTAATAGAGGGTGAAGGGCTTGTCGAGCAGACACCGTATCGAACTGCCGAGCTCGTAGGCCGCGAGTCCCGAGAGGGACTGCGGATAGACGTGCCCGATGTGGATGCCCGCCATATCGGATTGCGACATCAGCTGATAGACGGCCTTCACGCAGCCAGAGCATTCGATTCCCTGGTGCAGCACCAACACGATGCGCTCGGCGGGCAGTGAGTCCAACCGCACCGCCGTGCCCCCGGGCGTGAACAGCTCGACGTGCGGGAACCATCCCTCGGGAGTGCCGCCAACGGTCGGGGTGTACCGCATGACCTGGTAGGCCAGCGTGGGGGCGCCCTCGGCGAAGAAGCGGTCAACGTCGCTCATATACTCGGCGCGCGTCTTCCCTCGCCAGGGAACATCCGTCCTGTAGGTGAGCTGCACGATTCGGTCGCGCTCGTCCGCGTGCCCGATGTCGAGACCGCCGGTGAAGAGTGTAAATGGGAATCGGCGTGCAGTGTAGGCACTATCTTCATGATTCGTTCGCAGGAAGCGGGTGGTTGATCCGTCTTGACTGCGGATGGCGTATTGCAGCGCCGATTTCCCAGTGAGCGTGTCCATTTGCAGGTAGAGTAGCACGAGATCCCCGCGCAGCGGCATCACGACCTTCGGGTAGGAGTAGTCGTACAGCTCGTCCTTGACGGCGTAGATGCGCTCGATCCCGTAGGGGACGGAGAGTGTCTTCCGGATGTATTCGTCGTCGAACGCCTTCCAATGGGGCAGCTCGAAACGGATGCTGTCGCGGAAATCTCCGTCGAGGTCGTACACCTCCACGCGTGGGTGTCTCGTGCTCAGGAAGAATACCGATTGTTGGTTGTGGGAAAGATAGCGGTTCGGCTGGATCTGCACGACGTGGGGGGCTTCGTAGGGAAGTTCCCGCACGAGTGCTGCCTTTCCGCCTCCCAGGTCCTGCTGAAACCACTTGTACCCCTTGTCATGGTCCTCCTCGAAAAAGTTGACCTTGTTTCGGTGCAGGTATCCCATGCAAAGGTTCGGGTGACGATACGTTGACTCCACACGGTAGGTTTGGTTCTGGATTTGTTTGTAAAGGATTAATTCTTCCTGTGTCGTCAAGAGTATATAGTCGCCCTCGATGTCGAAATCGTATATCCAGAGGCTCAGGGCCTTCCGTTCTTTGTCACGGCTTTTCCCGGGCATCGGGAGTTCGATTTCCGACTGTTCGTAATTCTCCGTCGAAAACGTGTGGACAACCGCTTGGTAGCCGTTCTCCTTGTTCTGGAATCCCTGTCGTTCAACGAAATAGAATGTCCCGTCGATCATTCGGCATTGGATGAGGTTCAGGTTCTCGGGTGTGCGCACACCGTGGAACGGTACGATCGTGTCCAAAGTGAACTGGTCGCCGATCCAGTCCTGCCCGCTGACTTTCAGGCACAGCAGAACAACGCTAACGATGAATGTTACACGTGCTTTCATAAAGACCTGGTTTAGGGGTGTGAGGGATTAGTGTCCTAAGGAGGAGAGGATGTTCACCTTCTCGATGTAGATGGTCATCGTGGAGGCATTTGCGGTGTTCGAGGTCACGACACCGCGAACCACGTAGGTGTCCGCCTTCGTTGTCGCATTGTTGTTCGCCACGGCGATGGTCTTGGTATAGACGCTCGGCACAGTGTTGGCTTTGCTGCTGCTCGGCTTGTTGTCCGAGGCAACGCACTGCTCCAAAGCAGTCTCATACTGCACGACCACGTTGTTCGCAGCGCTCAGGAAGGCGTTCAGCATGCCGGCATCCGTGATGTGGACCACCGTGCTGCCGTCGTTGACGGGCAGGCTCGCGCAGATGGGCACACGGCATGCGGTGAAGCCGCTACCGTAGCAGTCGAGCTTGGCGATACCGTTGTTCGTCTGGTCTGCTGGCGTGTACTGCACGTGGTTGTACCGGTTGAATATCGCGGACAATCCACCGAGTTGCTTGTGCACAATGACGGCCGGCACCTTCTCGGCAAAGGCGGCGAACGATAAGACAGTTAATCCCATGAATAATACTAATTTTTTCATAGTCCTTTTGTTTTTAAGTTAGTGATTAAAATTGTTTTTTGTGGGTTGCCCCCTTTTCGCGGAGGCGACAGTTGCCTGTTTACGTTAATCGACTTTGTTCTCACACAGGTGGATTAAAGTTTTGTTCCTCGTTGCGGCGGTGTTCTTAGGTTTTGGTTATACAAGGTCTGTTTCGCAGGTTGGTCTGCTTTCACATTCTTTCCTCAGAGGGGGTCGCCAACCCTCTCTTTGAACACTGCAAATATACAACGCGGAAACGCGTTTGTCAAGGTTTTTGAAAAATTTTTTTCTCGTTGACTAACAAGTAGTTGACGGAAGGGCGTTAACTAATCGACCTCGAATAGTTAATTTTTGAGTCCCGATTTCGCAGGATTTTGGCGTTTCGCTGCCAAAACCGAATCGGGGACCCTACAGGGCGACCTGGTGCTTGGCCATGATTTTGCGCAGGTTGATAAGGGCATAGCGCATGCGGCCGAGCGCGGTGTTGATGCTCACGTGGGTCATCTCGGCGATCTCCTTGAAGCTGTAGTCGCTGTAGATGCGCATCTTCAACACCTCCTTCTGCTCCTCGGGCAGGTACTCCACATAGTGGTTGAGGTCGGCGTAGGTCTGCTCGCGGATCATCTTCTCCTCGATGGACTCGTCTCTCGAGCCGATGATGGTGAAGATGTCGAACTCCTCGCCGCCATCGACGGTGGGCATACGCTGCAACCGACGGTAGTAGTCGATCTTCAGGTTGTTGGCTATCCGCATGATCCATTGGAAAAACTTCCCCTCCTCGTGGTAGTTACCCGAGCGGATTGTGTTGATGACCTTAATGAAGGTGTCTTGGAAAATGTCCTCCGCCACCTCTTTGTTTTTGACGGACACAATAAGATATGAGAACAACCGCCGCTCGTAACGGAGGATGAGGTTCTTCAATGCAGTCTCTTCACCAGCTTGATAACGCGCTACCAACTCGTCATCGGACAAGGCATTCCAATTCATGATATGCTCCTTTCTTTTAAGGGTTTATAACTTCAGAAAGTAGATGTCTCTTCGATAGCGGTCTTTTTTTATGTTTAAACTATTGAATGCCTTTGATGTTTAATTTCGTGCGGCAAAGATATAATTTTTTTGAATATACCACGCATTCGTGAAAAAAATTATCTTTGCAGTCGTATTAAGGATAGTATTGTCATGATGAAGAAAATGATTTTTGTATTGGTCCCGTTGCTCTTCGGTGTCTTGGCATCGAATGCGCAACCGTATGACATTCAGATGGATAACAAGATATATATGGATGGCATCGCCAGCGTCCAGCTCTTCACGGGCGAAGACCAGCTCTCCGCGCCGGTTGGAGTGCTGGGGGAGGCAACCTTCCATATCGCGTTCGACGACCTGAACGTCGAGGTCCGCCATCCCAAGTACACGTTCATCCACTGCACGCACGACTGGCAGCCCTCCCAGATGAATCAGATCGAGTATATCGAGGGTTTTATGGAGGAGGACATCACGCAGTATGACCACTCCTTCAACACCATCGAGCCCTATCTGCACTATCATGCGGAGTTTCCTAACGAGAATATATCGTTTTCGAAATCAGGGAATTATATCCTCTTTGTCTATGATGACTCGCCCGATAACCCCATCTTGACCCGTCGTTTCATGGTGGTGGAGCCCCTGCCCGCCAAGATTGTCTCGGATGTACACTCGGCTTTCGACGTGAACAACCGCAAAACTCATCAAGATGTTGACTTTGTGGTCTTTACGGGAGCATATCGCGTCCGGAACCCGCAGCAGTCCGTGCATGCCACCATCCAGCAGAACGGCCGGTGGGACAATGCCAAGTACGGGCTCGTGTATAAGTCGGGCAACGCTTCCGAGCTGAATTTCACCTATATGGACGGTGCCAACACTTTCCCCGGCGGCGCGGAGTTCCGCACGTTCGACATCTCCACCCTGCGCTCCAACGCCGACCGCGTGGTGGGTATCTCCTTCGTGAACCGCCACACGCACGTCTATGTCCTCCAGGACGATGCCCGTCCCTATTCCGCCTACGAGAGCCGCGGGAATATCAATGGGCGCTGCTATTACCGAAATCGTGACTTAGTGAACGAATATTCAGAGGATTACGCCTTTACCCACTTCACGTTGAAGAGCTCCTTCCCCTTCAACGAGGGCAACGTCTATGTGTTCGGCGAACTGACCGATTGGCAACTTTTGGACGAGGCCAAGCTGCACTATAACAAAGAGTTTGACTTTTGGGAAACGGAGCTGCTCCTGAAGCAGGGCGTCTATAACTACCAATATGTGTATCTTCCCTACGGCAGCAACGAGATTGACGCCACCTACATCGAGGGCTCACACTACGAAACCAATAACATATATACTATATATGTCTATTTCCAGGAGGAGGGTACCTCCTACGACCGGCTCATCGGTTACCACACCTGCTCCATCACCGATCCGAAATAGGAGCTGCGGCATTCCTAATTCTTGTTTTTGACGCACCTCACGGAGTAGAAAGCCTCTTTCGGGGTGCAGTTGATCTCCACCGTGGCGTTCGTGTAGTAGAAACGGTGGATAGGGGAGGTGTCGGGACTTCCGTCGGAGCAGGTCCAGAACCCCGCGTTGGTGCCGAACCCTTCGGCCTGTCCGTTCCACACGCTACCGGCGGGAAGAACGGAGAACCCGGTGCCGTTGTTGGTGGTGACGCTCTCGATAATGCAGCAGGCAGCCCCTTGCGTCAGGAAGTCGAACTGCCATCCCTCGGTGGAGGCCATCGCCTTGGCCACGTTGTTGACATCCGTGCCGCAGCGGTAGTAGTCCTTGTAGCCGACGTAGTCCTCGATGCCCATCCACTCGAAATTGGCGGGCACATGCCAGCCGGTAGGGCAGGGGCCTTGCACGCGGCCGTCGGTCTCCTCCGTCGGTTCCGCCCCGTTGAGCGTCGAGAACCACGTATAGAGTCTTCCGAAGCGGCCCACGTTCTGCGGGTCGTTGTTCGGGGCCTCGGGTGCGGGCGAAATGTCGCGACCGTCCGCATAGTGCATCACGCGGAGGTTCTCCCGCATCCAGCAGTCGTCGCCCATCATAACAGTCTGATACTCATTGCCGTCGATGTCCGTCACGGTGCCGCAGTCCTTGACCGCTGGCTGGGCCATTGCAAAAATGGCGACGCCACAAAGGAGGGCGGTCGCCAGTGTTCTTAAAAGGTGATGGTTCATATTACTCAATTCGGTCTGAAATCAGGTATTTGTTGCGGTCGGAACCGTTGCGGACGACCAATTCGGCGAGGTAGCCCGCGAGGAACAGCATCAGACCGAAGACCATGGCCAGCAGCGCGAGGTAGAAGAGCGGCTGGTCGGTGACCTGGCGGAAGCCCGGCACCAGATGGTTCATGCGGTACAGCTTCTGCGCGATCAGCACAATGGTGATGATGATGCCGATGAGGAACGACAGCGATCCGAGCGACCCGAAGAAGTGCATCGGCTTCTTGCCGAACTTCGACATGAAGCTGACGGTCAGCAGGTCCAAGTAGCCGTTGATGAAGCGGTTCCAGCCGAATTTGGAGACCCCGTGCTTGCGCTTCTGGTGGACGACCACCTTCTCGCCGATCTTGGTGAACCCCGCCCATTTCGCGATGACCGGGATGTAGCGGTGCATCTCGCTATAGACCTCGATGGATTTCACCACATCCTTCTTGTAGGCCTTGAGCCCGCAGTTGAAGTCGTGGAGCTGGATGCCCGACATTCTGCGCGTGGTCCAGTTGAAGAACTTCGACGGGATGTTCTTGGCTATTTTTGAGTCGTAACGGATTTTCTTCCAGCCGGATACAAGGTCGTAGCCCTCCTCCTTGATCATACGGAAGAGCTCGGGAATCTCGTCGGGGCTGTCCTGCAGGTCGGCGTCCATGGTGATGACCACGTCGCCCACGCAGGCCTCGAAGGCGGTGTTCAGGGCGGCGGACTTGCCGTAGTTGCGGCGGAACTTGATGCCCTTGATCGCGGGATTCTTCCCGTGAAGTTCCTGAATCACCGACCACGACTCGTCGGTGGAGCCGTCATCGACCATGATGACTTCGTAGGAGAAGTTGTGCTCCGACATGACGCGCTCAATCCACGCCGCCAATTCCGGCAGCGACTCGGCTTCGTTCAACAGGGGTACTATTACGGATATGTCCATTTTGGGTGGGGTAAGGTTTAAGGTTTAAGGGTTAAGGTTTAAGGGTTAAGGTTTAAGGGTTAAGGTTTAAGGGTTAAGGTTTAAGGTTTAAGGGTTAAGGTTTAAGGTTTAAGGGTTAAGGTTTAAGGGTTAAGGTTTAAGGGTTAAGGTTTAAGGTTTAAGGGTTAAGGTTTAAGGGTTAAGGTTTAAGGTTTAAGGGTTAAGGGTTAAGGGTTGAATAAAACATTTTCTTTGAGCGGCCCCGTTAGGGGCAAGAGCTCGGTAGATTATTTTATTGTTCGTTTTGTTCAGCTTCGGTGGGGACGAATTCCTCGATCGGTTTTTTGGAGGTGTAGTGGAACATGGCGACGAAGAGGCCGAAGAACATGCCGTAGAGCAGGTACATCATCGCGCTGACGGCGGCGTATTGGCCGTTGCGGTCGTAGCGGGGCACGCGCGATTTCGTCTCCTCGAAGCGCTTGTCCAACGGGTCGATGCTGTCGAGCTCGACGTTGGTCTCCTGCACAATCCCCTGCACGTACGGGGTCGAGGGCTTCTCTTTGTTCTGGTCGATGTAGCTGACCAGCGTCTCGATGAGCACCCGTTTGGCGTAGGGCGTGAAGTGGCCGAGCGTGTACTGCTCTTTGTCGGATTCCGGCTTGGAGCAGAGCTTCCCGACGTAGTACTGTTGGACGAGCAGCGTGCCGCTGTTGATCTCGTCGCGCAGCTCTTGCCGGAGCGAATCGGTGGGCAGGTCGCTATCCTTTGCGATGGTCGCGCCGTTAAGCAATTCCTCCTTCCGTTCGTTCAGGATGGCGGCGGCCGCATCGGTGTAGGTGTTCAGCTCGGTAGCCGTCAGCGTGTCCTTGGCCAGGTTCTGCCGGTACTTCTCCAGGGCGACGGTGTACTTCTTCTGCAGTCCGTCCTTCTCGATGACGGAGTAGTGCAGCATGTCGTAGCCGAACAGCAGCACCGCGCCGATGAAGGAAATCACGATGCAGCTGAGGAAGGCCTTGGCGAAGGTGAGCCGTGCGGGATAGACCTCCTTGAACTCTTTCACGCCGAAGTGGAGCACGAGGATGAAGCCGATGATCATGGCCAGGTCGAGCAGCTGCGCCGATTGGTAATCGACTTGGCGTGCCAGCATCTTCAAGATCTCGATGCCCGCCAGCAGCGCACCCGCGATGACCCCCCACTTGAAGTGTATCTTCCAGAAAGTTTTGTCTTTTAACATATTATTGGATTTAAGATTTGAGTCTTACGTCTCAAGTCTTACGTCTCAAGTCCCAAGTCTCAAGTCTCAAGTCTTACTTCGGGCAGCAGAACTCGGTGAGGACGCTGCAGGTGGACTTCGGGTGGGCGAAGCCGATCATGAGGCCTTCGGCGCCGGGACGGGCGCACTTGTCGATGAGGCGCACCTCTTTGGATGCCAGCTCGTTGAGGGCCTCGTTGGTGTCGGGCACCGCGAAGGCGATGTGGTGGATGCCCTCGCCGCGGTTCTCGATGAACTTGGCGATGGTGCTCTCCGGGCTCGTCGGCTCTAAGAGCTCAATTTTGGTTTGGCCAACCTTGAAGAAGGCGGTCTTGACCTTTTGGTCGGCGACCTCTTCGATGTTGTAGCATTTCATCCCGAGGATGTTCTCGTAATACGGGATGGCGGTTTCCAGACTTTTCACGGCAATGCCGAGATGTTCGATGTGGGTGATGTTCATATTGGTTTAAGGTTTAGGGTTTAAGGTTTAGGGTTTAAGGTTTAAGGTGAATCAGTCGCGGTCGGGGGTGGCGTCGAGCCAGTGGGTTTTGTGCTTGATGAGTTTGATGAGGAGGGCGAGGACGGTGTAGGCCAGGGTGATCCAGAGCATGGGGCGTTCTCCGGTGAGGCAGCAGTCGCCGGGGCAGTTGCGGACGCAGATCAGATGGAAGAGGAGGTAGTCCACGACGGTGTAGGAGACGAGTACCGACATGAGGGTGGCGTATTCGCGGCGGATGAAGGTTTTCCAGGAGAACTGGAGCATGCCGCCTTCGTAGAGGGACCATTTCGGGAGGAACGCGGGCACCCGGGCGGCCCACTCCTCGAACTCGTCGCCGTATTTCGAGCGCAGGAACGCCTCTTCGGCCAGCATGATGCGCTCGTAGTAGATCCAATAGACGAGCGAGACGACGAGGAAGACGCAGATGTTCATCGTGAAGACGAGCAGTCCGGCCCAGATGAGGTAGTTGGCGAGGTAGAGCGGGTGGCGCACCACGGAGTAGATGCCTTTGGTGTTGAGGTGGTCGGCGACCTGCCGCGCGGTGTTGCGGCCGGAGGTGCCCTTGGGGGTCGTGCAGACCGTATAGGCGCGCAGGGCGAGGCCGGCGAGGGTGAGCACGGCGGCGCAGACGGTGCAGACGACCATCAGAGGGGAACCCCACGTCTCCCAGACGTATAGGTTGCTGTTAGTGAACCACATAAGCGGCAGGGCGAGCACGAAGATGAGCACCGGGATCTGTCCCCGGTACTTGAAAAGCTTCGCGCCTGTCGCCTCCATCGATTGGATCAATGCCATAATTCAGCCGTTTTTTTTCGAGGCTGCAAAGGTACACAAAATTCGAATACCACAAACGAAAAAAGGACGGCCGAAACCGTCCTTTTCTCATTAACCATTAAAATCTTTACATTATGATTACCCTCTGCGCTCTTTGATACGGGCTTTCTTACCCGTCAAATTACGGAGATAGTAAATTCTAGCTCTGCGGACGACGCCGCGTTTCACGACCTTGATGTCGGAAATCATGGGGGTGGTGAAGGGGAACACTCTCTCGACGCCGATGCCGCCGGAGATCTTGCGGACGGTGAAGGTCTTGTTCACGCCGCTGCCCTTGATTTGCAGGACCACGCCCTGGAATTGCTGGATACGCTCTTTGGAACCCTCGACAATTCTGTAGGACACGTTCACGGTGTCGCCAGCCTTGAACTTCGGGAACTCCTGAGTCGTGATGAAATTATCCTCAACGTATTGAATCAACTCGTTTTTCATTGCCTTATCGTTTTTTTTCTTCTGTTACTTTCACCTAAAATTTGAGGCTGCAAAAATACACTTTTTTTTGATTCCCGCAACATGGATGGAAATATTTTTCCTGAAATCGTAAACTCTTGAATGCTAAAGCTTTGTGTTTTCCTTGTATGCTATATTATATATAGTGGCCTTGTGTGTCCGTCTTCCGGTTCGTCGATTTCCTCCGTTTCCCGTGCCAGATCCGCACCTCCTCCGCAAGGTTTTGGCAAGGGGTAGGCAAGTAGTTGGCAAGGGGTAGGCAAGTAGTTGGCAAGTAGTAGGCAAGTAGTTGGCAAGTAGTAGGCAAGCCAATGAGCTTGCCTACTACTTGCCTGCTACTGTTCAAGTCGTGCTCTAGTACGGTTCAAGTGCTTGGTTAGGAGGGGTGAGGGTGTTGGCCGTCGCCTGTCGGCGCCGGGGTGGTCGGCCCGCGGCGGCCGTCAGGCCTCTGCCGACATCATCCTCTGACAAGCACAAAAAAAATCAGCGGACATCTATCCGCTGATTCTGTTGTTTGTAAGACTTTCGGGCGGCAGGTCGGATTCGAACCGACGATTAGAGGTATCGCCAATTTTACCTGCCGCTGAAATTTTATGATACTGAATGTGAATAATTTACATTTTTCATAGAATCCGAGTCGAGTTCTGTTTTGTTCCGATTCTGTCCCGAAACAAAGCAATAAAAATAACTGATTTTCAATCAGTTAGCAGTGTATTGGTTTCGCCGTTTTTGCGTAGCAAAAGCGGCGTTTCCGTTTTATCGTTTCAAAGAGCGCAACAGGAAAAAAATTTCCTGACTGTTTTTTGTATTTAAAAAATAACTATCTTGCAACCAGCAAGTTACAAACATTTTTTGCTGCAAAACTTGCAGCAAATTTTGCTACAAATTTTGCTGCAAAAATACATAAGTTTTTTGGATTAACACCCTAAAAAACAGTTTTTATGAGTAAAAAAAAATTAGTGTTTTCAGACGAAGCAATTGAGCTGCTTAACAGCGCGGAAGGCAGACAAATTCTGATGTCGTTTTTTGGCATAAAAGACAGAAGAACTGTCGAAACTTACCTTTCGAACAATGTTCCGAACTGCTATCTCCTTAACATGAACCTCGGAGAAGAGATCAGAAAAGTGATTCCGGACATGACGGACAAACGCCTGTTCCGAAAGGAGACCAAGGAAGAGGAGAAGAGACGCAACATCGCTTTTGCGGACAAATTGTTAAAACGAGATAAGAATGAGAAAAATGGAAAAAACCATCAAGCAGCTGAATAACCAGCTGCTGTTGCTGTCCGGCTATCTGGTCATCCTCAAGGCCTTCGGCTGGCTGACCAAAGGATGGCTGTTCGCTCTCGCCCCGCTGCTGGTAGTGGCGGCGGCGAGGCTTGCGGCCTTCACTGTATTACTCACACAATATATTATAGAGAAGCATGGCACAAAGAAAAGCAATCAGTAAGGAGCTGCGGCGGTTCCTGCCGCACGGCTACGGGCGGGTGCTGGCCGACGAGTTCGGCTGCAGCGTCAGCAAAGTCTATCACGTGGTGACTGGCCAGCTGACCGACTACCGCATCCTGGAAGCCCTGCTCGACATCATAGAGAGGAACGCCGCCCTCGAAAGACGGCTGGAGCGGCGCACCAAAACCACCAAAACCAAGGAGCAATGATCAAGATATACAAGGACTGGAACTTCCCCGAAAGCCAGTACATCCGGGAAGCGACCGAAAAGAGACAGATAGTGCTGCACCACACCGTATCCGGCGACAGCGTGAACGGCGACATGTCGTGGTGGCTTCACACCACGGAGCGGGTGGCCACCGCCTACGTCATCAGCCGCGAGGGACATCTGCACCGATGCTTCGATGACAAGTACTGGGCGTACCACCTCGGCCTCACCACCCACCACTTCGCCAAGTTCGGCCTCAACTACCGCAAACTCGACCCCCACGCCATCGGCATTGAGCTGGACAGCTGGGGTGCGCTGGTACAGCACACCGACGGGAAGTTCTACCCCGTCACAAGGAAGGACGGCAAGGTTGTTCCCAACCTCAAGTGCAAGGCCGTGCCGAACATCTACGAGTATTGCTCCAACCAAAAGTACCGGGGCTTCCAGTACTACGAGCGGTACACCACGGCGCAGCTGGAGACCCTCAAGGATCTGCTCCGCCACCTCATGGACACCCACCACATATCCCCCAATTACAAGAGCGACATCTGGAACGTCACCTCCCGCGCCCTGATTGGCGGCGAGGGCATCTTCGCCCACGCCTCCTACAGGCAGGACAAGAGCGACGTCCACCCGCAGGTGGAGCTTGACAACATGCTCAAAGCCCTATAGCCATGAAAGTTGACTGGAAGTGGTTCGCCATCGTGATGATGGCCGTTGTCATCGTCGCCCTGCTCCAGCGCGGCTGCAGGGGGCGCGGCGAGACCGTGCGTGTCACGACCGTCACGCGGACGGACACGCTGCACGTCACGGACACGGTTTTCTTCCCCGCGCCGTACTTGGTGACGTACCCCGTCACCATGCCCGCCGACATAGACACGGCTGCGGTGATCCGCGACTACTACTCCAGGAAAAGCTACACCATCCCCTATGCGGACACCGCCGTGAAAGCCGTGACGGACATCATCGTCACGGGCAACGCCGTGGAGCGCGTCACGCTGGACTGGGAGCTGCTGAACAAGACCACCGTGACCACAAGGACGGTGCGCACGGAGCCGAAACTGGCCGTCACCATCGGCGGCGGGCTGACGTTCAGCATCCCCGACCGCAAGCCCGGCTTCGAGCTTGTCTTGGGCGTGAACATCCGGCGCAACCAAGTGTATGCCGGCTACGACTTCGTGAACATGACCCCGCGAATCGGCTGGCAGTACCAGATATTCAGAAACTGACCAAAAACCACAATATGCGATATGATTCCGAAAGACAAAATCGATGACGTGCTGTTCGCCGCCGACCTGAAGAAAGTGGCGGAGGATTGCGGCCTCAAACTGCGGCGTGCCGGAGCGGTGCTCTATAAGGCGTGCTGCCCGTTTCATAACGAAACGGACGGCAGCTTCTTCGTGAACACCAACACCAACCGCTGGACATGCTACGGCTGCGATCGCAGCGGCAACGCCATAGACCTCGTCATGGAGAAAAAGGGGCTGTCTTTCCCGGATGCGGTGAAGCTGCTGGCAGCGGAACACGGCATCACCATTGAGGAGCGCCAGCCCACAAAAGAAGAGGAAGAGCGGGAACGGGAACGGAGCGGCCAACTCATCATCCACGAGGAGGCTGCACACTTCTACCAGCGGCGGCTCAAAGAGAACCTCACAGCATTGGAATACGCAAGAAGCCGCTTCGATGACAAGACCATTGAGACTTTCCGCCTTGGCTATGCCCCACGAGAGCCAAGCGAACTCTACAGCCACCTGCGGCAGAAAGGCTTCTCTATTGAGGCTCTTGAAAAATGTAACCTCTTCAGAGAGCGCAAAGGCTTCATCCACGACTTCTACCGAGACAGGCTGATGTTCCCCATCATCAACGCCAGGGGGGAGGTCGTCGCCTTCTCCGGCCGTGCGCTGCACCCGTCCGAAGACAACCCCAAATATCTCAACAACTCCGAGAGTGTGACCTATACGAAAGGCTCCGTCCTTTTCGGGATGAACTTCGCTTTCCGCCACATCCGCAGTGCGGACATGTCGGTGCTGGTGGAGGGCAACGCGGATGTGGTGAAGATGCACCAGCTGGGCGTGTGCAACGTTGTCGCCACCTGCGGCACATCGCTGACGGACGAGCAGATCCGACAGCTTGGCAAAGCCTCCAAGAACATCACCCTCATGCTGGACGGGGACGAGCCCGGACAAAAGGCCACGGACAAGAACGGAAGACGCCTTGTGGAATCCGGCCTCTACGTCTATGTGCTGACCATCCCCAAGGCGGAAGACGGCAGCAAGCAGGACCCCGACAGCTTCTTCACCTCCAAGGAGCATTTCGAGGAGTTCAAGGCTGAACACTCCAAAATGTTCCTCGTGGCGCTGGCCGAGTCAAAAAAGGAGGCCTGCGTAAACGACCCCATGACAAGGGCGAGGACGGTCAAGGACATCGCCAGGCTGTTCGCCGACCGCGACCCTGCGGAACGCGGCGAGCTGGCCAACCTGCTTGCACAGACAATCCCCGGCAAGACGTTGTGGAAGGACACCATCAAGCAGATAGACGACGAGAAGCGCAGGAAGGCGAAACTCGACAAGGACAATGCGAGGATGTCTCTTAAGGGAAAGACCCAGGAGCAAGAGGAACTGATACGGAAGTACGGGTTCTACATAGAGAACAACTGCTACTGGTTCTACTCCCTCAAGGGCGACAGCTTCTTCAAGGGGTCGAACTTCACCATGGAACCACTCTTCCACATCGTCAGCACTATCAACGCCAAACGGCTCTACCGCCTCAAAAACGTGTACGGCAAAAGCGAGGTGCTGGAGTTCAGCCAGAAAGACCTCATATCGATCGCCGCGTTCCGGCTGCGGTGCGAGTCGCTGGGCAACTTTTTATTTGAAGGCGGCGACCACGGTCTCAACAAGATAAAGGCCTATCTCTACGACAACACGAAGACCTGCCGCGAGGTCACACAGCTGGGTTGGCAGAAGCAGGGCTTCTTCGCCTGGTCGAACGGCATCACTGTTGACGGCGAGTTCCGCCCGCTCGGCGAGTTGGGCGTGGTGGAACACGAGGGGCAGCACTACTACATTCCCGCCCTCTCCTCGTTCTACAAGGAGGAGGACACACTGTTCCAGTTCGAGCGGAAGTTCGTCCACAGGGCGGGCGACATCAGCCTCTTCGATTTCACCGACAAGATGCTGAAAGTCTATGGAGACAACGCCATAGCCGGAATAGGTTTCTACTTCGCCACGCTGTTCCGGGACATCATCATCGCGCAGCACCGTTTCTTCCCCATATTGAACATCTTTGGCCCGAAAGGCACGGGCAAGAGCGAGATGGCCGTCACGCTGCTGAAGCTGTTCGGCGACCTGCCCGTGGGCATCAACATGACCAACAGCACCGTGCCCGCGATGGCCGACCATGTGGCGCATACACGAAACACGCTGTGCCATATCGACGAGTACAAGAACTCCCTTGACTACGAGAAGATAGAGTTCCTCAAGGGGCTGTGGGACGGCGTGGGCAGAAGCCGCATGAACATGGAGAAGGACAGGAAGAAGGAGATGACCGCCGTGGACGCTGGCATCATGCTCACCGGGCAGGAGATGGCCACCGCCGACAACGCTCTATTCTCCCGCGTGCTCTTCCTCTCCGTGTCCAAGAAGGAGTTCTCGGAAAGCGAGCGTCTGCGCTTCGAGGATCTGAAACGCATAGAGAAGCAGGGCTTGACCCACATAACAAACCACCTGCTGAAGCTGCGCAGGAGATTCCTTGAAGATTATACAACGAGCTTCAACGAGGCCATATCGGACGTGCGCCCGCATATCAGCGCACAGGTGGAGGACAGAATCCTCAAGAACTGGAGCGTGGTGCTCGCCGCCCTGCGGATAGTGACCCGCGAGGAGGAACTCCCCTTCTCATACGAGAAAGCGGTAAGGACATTTGCGGAGATGATAAAGCGGCAGAACGGCGACGTGGTGGCGGGCAACGAGGTGAGCGACTTCTGGAACGTCTATCAGGAACTCTTCAGCAGCGGTGTCATAGAGAAGGACTTTGACTTCCAAATCAAGACGGTGGAGGACTTGAAGACCAACACGCAGACGGTGAGCGGCTGCGTCAAGGTTCTGTTCATGAACCCGAACCGGATCTTCGGCCTCTACGCGCAGCAGAAGCGCAACGCCAACGAGAAGCGGCTTCCCAAGGACTCTCTCAAATACTACCTCAAGAACTCGCCGGAGTACCTCGGCCAGCAGCAGAAGCGCTTCCGCCGCAACATGAAGAACCTGCAGGAGCGTGATTCGGTGAAGTACTTCCCCGGAGACGGCACCGAAGCTTTGGAATACGAGCGGCCATACGCATGGTGCTTCAACTACGACATGCTCGCCGACGCCAACGAGCTGAACCTTGAGACCGACTACCTGTGGCAGCCCAAGGACGAGGTGAAGCCACTCGCGCCGGAGCACAAAAACGGGATGGAGGAGCCCGAAAAGGGCAAGCCTCCCGAACCGGAGAATAGCGCGGGGACGCTATTCCCCTATTAGCCAGCAGTTTGGGAATCCACGGAGACCCGAACCGCCTATTTTTTTGAAACATGGGTTCTACAAGGTAGTACCACATTTTTTAACAAGAAATACAAGACAAACAAGACAAAGCTGAAAACCAACGAGTTATGAACGTGAAATTACAAGACACCAACAAGACAGACGTAAGACAGGACAAGACAAAACGGCACGGAGGAAATTCCGTTAGTACAACAAGACAGAAAAAGCGGTTTTGTCTTATATATTATGTTTTTATAAGACAACAAGTTAAGTGTAAAAACGGCTTTGTCTTGTACGGCAGAGCGGAAAATGTGAAACATCGGCGTAAATTTTAAAAAATATGAGCAAGAGAAAGAGCGAAACCGACACCGTGACCATCAGGGTACACCCCGCTGTCCGGCGGTGGTTTGAGAATACCTTCCCGAAAGTCGGCGGCGCATACGACCTGCGCGGCCACTTCCTCCACGACTTCTTGCGGGCGGGTCTGACAAAAGAGCCGCAGGGCGGACGGGAACCGTCACCGCTTCCCGAAGTGAGGGTGGCCGTCAGCCGCAGGGACGGGCAGCGGCTCGGGACGGAACTCCCCGCCGCGTTCCAGGATGACTTCTCGCGGCTTGCCTACAGGTACATCCGGCAGACGGCGTGCCTCATGGTGCTGTTCGCACACACGGCGGCGAAAGTTCCCCGCGACACAGCCATCAAAGAGTACCTGCTTGACAACCTCTATGAGGACGAGGAACTGAACTACGCCGCACTCCGCAAGTACTACCAGCGCAACTGGATGGAGACGGAGCGGATGGTCAAGAGCGAATGCGGCACGCTTGCGGGAGGGTTGCAGCACGTACACAGCATAAATAAGTTTGTCAAAAATGTCCCTTTTTACAAGTAGAGTGAGAAAACTATGGAAAATCTGATGAAAAACGGCCCCTGCCACGTCATGGCGGGCAACAAGCGGCTGCTCATTGCAGACACAAACGAGGTGCAACGCATTGAACTGACGGACTTTGCAACCAAAACCGTGACCATGAAGACGGGGTGCGGTTTTGCGGAGATTTCAGCGAAATCCATCCAAGTGGAAGTCACGGAGGACGGCGGGGCGTACTCCCACGGCATCACCTGCCGCCTCGCCGGGACCAAACGCAGGTACGACCGCCTCCTTGCGGACATGGCCAAAGGGGGCTGGATAGCGAAAATCGTGGACAACACGGACACGGTGTGGCTGTCGGGAAGCCTCGAAGAACCGCTGCACCTCTCCTTCCGCCACCTCGGGGCGGCGGAGGCCTCCGGCGAACACCTCTACGAGGTGACGCTACAGCGCGACATGACCGAGCCGCTCTGCGCCACCTCCCTATAATATAATATTGTGTCCACAGGGAATCGGACACGCGGGGTTATCTTTGCCGAAAAACAGCAGAGATGAGAAGACAACCCGCCATCAGATTCCTCAACGAGAACAGCGAAGAGGCCGTGATCGAGATCTACGGCCAAATCGGCTACGAGGGATGGGACAGAGAAGACGACGAGAACACCGCCCGGCTGATGAGCGGGGAACTTGACCGCATAAAAGCCCTCAACGCGAAACGCATCACCGTGAAGATAAACTCCCTCGGCGGTGACGTGAACCACGCGCTGGCCATCCACGACCTGCTGGCGGAGCACCCCGCACTCGTGACCACCCAGATCAACGGCCTGTGCGCCTCCGCCGCCACCATAGTGGCGATGGCGGGAAAGGAGCGCAGGATGAGCAAGAACGCACTATTCCTCATACACCAGTGCTCCGCCTACGTAGGCCGTGCCAACCAGGAGCAGCTCGCCCAGGAGCTTGAGACGCAGAAGACCGTCAACGGGCGGATGCTCGACATCTACACCGCCGCCTGCAACGGCAAGGAGGCGGAAATCTCCGACCTTCTGAAAGCCAACAACGGACTGGGCAAGTGGCTGACCGCCACCGAAGCCAAGGACTTCGGCTTCGTCACCGACATCTACAACGAGAGCCGGAAGACGGCCTGCTTCACGCAGTCCGCCTTTTCGGACAACGGGCTTCCGGCACTGCCCGAAGCCTACGCCGACATGGTGGCGGCTGAAGACACCCGCTCACCGTGGCAGTCTCTCGTTGACCTGCTCACCAAGCATTTCTCCGGCAACGACAATCCCCAAAACCAAACCCTTACAGATATGAAGAAACTCTTCCCGCTGCTGGCGGTCGCCCTCGCACTGCAGGACACCGCCGCATACGACCCCGAAAAAGGGGCGAGCCTCACCGACACGCAGCTCAAGGCCATAGAAGGCAAGCTCACCGAACTTGACAACCTCCTCAAAGAACGGGAGACACTGGTCAAGGAGAAGCAAGCCCTTGTGGACGAGAAAGCGACCCTCACCGCGCAGCTGGCCGCACTCACCGCCGACCGCGACCGCCTCAAAGGAATCGTGGACGCCGTGCCCACGGAAACGCCCGACGTTTCGGGCGGCGACCCGCAGGAGGCGCCCAAGGACAACATGCAGGCCTACGTGAACGGCTCTTCACTCTACCAGGCCATCAAACGCGAAATCTAACCTACCAAAAACGACCACAATGCCAGAAGTAATCGAAACCAAAATCAACGTTGACCTCATACTTGAGGAGTACAGCCGCTTCTACGAGAACTCGGGGCAGGGGATGGACAGGCTCAAGAGAGCCCTGACCGTTCCCGCCACCACGCTTGAGAAGTACGCCACAAGAATCAACACCAAGGACGACATCTACAAGATGGCCACGGACGAATGGGAAGACGTGCTCCAGCCGTTCCGTATCCAGTTCGAGCCGAAAGCGGGGGTGAAGTTCATCCCCAACGCCATCATCCTCAACCACATCAAGGTGGACGCGCAGTTCTCGCCCATGGGAGTGTACCACTCCTGGATGGCCTTCCTCGCGGGAGACCAAAACAAGATTGAGAACT